>DHCFI07803__coassemble_1560_pt1 | contig 15234 bp, 16 predicted proteins | sample DHCFI07803__metabat2_high_PE_025 | metagenome-assembled genome bin DHCFI07803
CGGATGAAGCCGCCAACGATATGATCCACCGCACACCGTATATTGAGGCCGTACTCGGTGAAGAAGCTGCCCAGCAAGCTCAACTTGAAGCAGATGTTTTAGAGGACTGGGGTATTTCCGGTTCTGATGGAGCCGGAACCCAACAAGGTTCGGAAGGAGGCCGGGTTGACTAACGATTCAACACGTCACAAAGCCGCTGCACAGAACAAGCCTTCCGCGATTGAAGATCGACGGTCACGGTTATCACAATGGCCGATGATAGTGGGGCTCACCTTTCTCTGGGCAGCACTGTGGCAAGACTTTACCCCGTCAACCATTGTGCTCGGCATCATTTTTAGCACGCTGGTGATGCTATTCTTCCCGCTGCCCCCGGTTCCATTTGCGGATCGGATCAATGTGTATCACAGTTTCACATTCATCCTGTACTTCTTGTGGAAAATCACTGTCGCCACATGGCAGGTAGCGTCCAAATCCATTTCCCCGGGCCCCAACGTGATCAATTCCGTCGTGGCGGTCAAACTTCGTACGCAAGACGACTTGCTGATGACCCTCATCGGCCACGTCTACGCGCTCATCCCGGGGTCACTGGTTATCGACGTCGATCGCCCCTCATCCACACTGTTCTTACATGTGATCGATGTGCCAGATGAACAGGCTGCTGAAGCATTTCGGGTGGACTCTCTGAACATTGAAGCCCGCATGATTCGTGGCTTCGGGTCGAAACGGGATTTCAAGTTGGTGCAGGCAGAAGACCAAGCCAACGACGGCGTCGTCCTGCGGCACAGTGAGCTGGAAGCGAGCGATAGCCCAGTCGGACCGGAGGGGGAAACATGGACGTCTTAGAACTTGCCGGCTGGATCAGTCTGGTGTTTTTGATATTCGGTGCGCTGGGTGCGCTCTATCGTATTGTTTTTGGGCCGGCGTTGTTGGACCGTGCAATCGCCGTTGACGTCTTGCTCATCGTATTGTCCTCCGGTCTGACCGTCTGGATGACTATCCACGAATCTGTGCACTTCATTATGCTGGTCGTGGTAGCGTCGCTCATCGGTTTTATCTCGTCAACCACCTTGGCACGCTTTACCGTAGAGGGTGCCCAGGCGAACCAGACAGAACCTGAACCCAAGCAAGGCCCGATGGGAGATGGTGGTCGATGAGCATTACCTTCGATTCGTGGCTGGATCTGGTTGCGGCCTTCCTGCTGGTGTTCGGTACGTCGCTATCGGCGGTGGCCGGTTTGGGCTTACTACGTTTTCCGGACGTACTGTCGCGTATGCACGCGGCGACCAAACCTCAGGTCCTGGGACTGTTGCTTGCCCTGGCAGGACTAGGATTGGCTGTTGGAGCCTGGGTCGTAGTCCCCGTCTTGCTTGTTGCATGGCTCATGCAGCTCATAACCGCTCCGGTGTCAGCGCACATGGTCGGTCGAGCAACGTATCGTTCACATCACCTGAATCCCAAACGCATTGCCGTCGATGATCTGGCCAAGGTCGTCCGAGAACAAGACCGTCGAGACAGTGCAGAAGATGATCATCCGCCGGTGAACTGATACGGCGCGTCTCGGCGAAAGGATCGGGGACCAACGATGGCTTGGACACCAGCACAAGAATCGTTTATGGCCGCTTACATGCGCAACCCGCAGCGTAGCAGTGGGCCACTGTTCGCGGTTGACAAGCTGCTGCTGCCAGAAGAGATCGTCTATGAGTATGTGTCAGGCACACTCAAAAATGACGCTTTTCCGATTTTGATGGTCACTAACCGTCGGGTGCTGTATACCGAGCGCAAACTGTTTCGCGGCTGGGTCATCACGGCCGAATTGGCAGCACACCAGGTTGCTGGCGCATCATATGAGCGGCGCTGGATCACCGGCCGAATCCATGTGGATGGACACGAGGGCTCTAGGATCACGTGTAAAGTCCGGCTGGGCCAGCAAGACGTTGAATGGAGCCAATACATGGTGACCCTCATACAGCAGCTGACCACCGGTAGGCGAAGCACCGGGTACTAGCCGAATAGTGGGATAAACCGCCACAATGGGTACATGGATGCTATAGATTTATTGAAGAACCTCGTTCACCGGCCCATCGCAGCGCTGAATTATTTCTGGGCTGATCTGGATCCCAGTCAGCTCAATACCCACCCCGGACATCACCCAAACTCAATTACCTGGCTGATTTGGCACACCGCACGGGAAACGGATGCGCAAATCGCGCCGCTTGCAGGGTTCGAAGAGTCCTGGACGGCCGATGGTTTCGCTGCCCGATTTGGATTCACCGATCTGCGCCTCGGGACAGCCGATGTGGGGCTTGGCCAGTCGCGTGATGAGGCCTGGGCGGTAACGGTTGAAGAAACCGCGCAGGGCAAGGCGTTGCTGCGGGAGTATTTGGAGACGGTGTACGACAAATTCGCCGCTTGGGTGGAAACGCTCACCGAAGAGGATTTAGCCCGTGTCATTGATGAACAATGGGATCCACCGGTGACGCTCGGGGTCCGGGTGCTCAGTGTCCTTGACGATGCGGCCCAACACATCGGTCAAGCCGCTTACGTGGCCGGCACAGTGGAGTTTGTGGACCTGTCCCGTTCTTGATTAGAACTGTATGCCCGTGAGTTCTTCTGTCAGATCCCACAACCGCTGTTGAACGTCGAGGTCATATGCTTGCTCGTGTGCTTCGGTCGGCTGTTGGATCGAGAAGTATTGGCCGGTGACGCCCTCGAGTGCATCGGATTCCACGAGTCGTAGCACGGCGTCAACGCCGGTCTCTAGGTCATCTACGGTGTGGCCGTAACCTTCGCGCACCATGCGAGTGGGCATCAACGTGGCCGGATGCAAACTGTTGACCGTGATGACCTCGGAGGGTAGCCGGCGGGCGAGCTGGAAACCCGCTGCGACCATGGCAAATTTACTCTGTGCGTAGGCGCGATTGCCAGAATAGCCCTCGGTGATGTGCGGGTCATCGAAATGTATGGGTTCTTGTGCTCCGGAGGCCACATTGACAATCCTGCTGGGAGCACCCGTCTCGAGTAGCGGCAGAAGTCGCAACGTCAGGGCAAAGGGTGCCAAGTGGTTGACCGCTAACCGGAGTTCGTGGCCCTCGTACGAGGTTTGCCGGGTGTCGGTTGCCCCCTTGCCCAGACCAGCGTTATTGACCAATACATTGAGATGGTCGGTGAGCTCAAAGACCTGCTCTGCCATGTCTTCGACCTGCGATAAATCACTGAGATCAGCTGTGACAACCTCGATGTTGGGGTTGTGCGGCTGCAGCTGCGTTGCGACATCTTGTAGCTGTGCGGGGTCGCGGCCATGCAGAATAAGCCGCCCTGTACGGGGCGCTATCGCTTCGGCAACGGCCCGTCCCAGGCCACTGGTGGCGCCGGTGATCAAAATGGTGTGGTCAGGATCTTGCATAACGAGGCTCCTTTACATGGTCGAGGTCTCTGGGTCGCTAGTCTAACGCGAACTCGCCGACCAGACCTGGCGCCATTTCTCGGCCAGCGAGGCGATGGATTCGTGGGCATTGAGACCGCTTGGATCGGGCACGACCCACAATGTGGTGTGCGCGGGCCAACCCTCCAGCTGATCGGTGGGTTGTTGTCCAAGCGTGGCTTTGGGGTCAGCGAAGGCCCGACGAAATGCAGTAATGCCCGTAAAGGCTGCGGCCCGGGGTTGGAGAAGTTGCATCCGCGCAATGAGGGTGTCGCGTCCTGCACGAAGCTCCTCGAGACTCAGCTCATCAGCACGCGAGCTGGGGCGGGCGATAATGTTGGTTAACCCCACACCGCGTTCGACGAGCATTCGTTCATCGGTACGGCTGATTCCGGCCGATGCATTGATCAAGTGGGTGGTTACCCCGGCTTCAAAGAGCGAGGGCCAGAATCGGTTGCCCGGACGCCCGAACGGCCCGTTGGCTGCTGCGGCCCATGGGCTCGGATTGGTGCCGACAATCAGCATTCGCAGCATCGCGGCATTGTCTTCGTCGTTCGGGTAGGGGAGAAGATCTTGGGTGGTCAGCTGCTGTGTGATTGCGGCATCGAGATCGGTTTTTGTTGGACGGCGGCCTTCAAGCAGTGGTTCGCGTCGCCACGGCTGCCAGTCCTTGGGCAAGACAGTATCCATACTCCCACCCTAGATCGTTCAACGGTGACGACGATGGCTAGAGTGGAAACTATGCGTCATGATGCCGAAAAGAGTTGCGAATCCTCTGCCCCCTCCGAATCCGTTGCACGCCCGGAACGACCCGATCACGAGCACCCGTGGGCCATGCAGTTGGTGATTCTGCGCAGTAAACAGGATCCAGCGAACCACCTGGATGTGTTGCAAGCAGCTGCAACGGCGGTAGTCCGGTTGCTTGATGACCAGCGGAGCACCAGGGAAAACGGTGATTGGTCACAGGCTGTTGCGCACTGGCGTGCCGGCTGGATCAGGAAAGTGGCTCGGCGGGCTGAGAATAAGCGCTGGGATGACGTGCAACAGCTTGACGGTGTCAAGGCGGTTTCGGGCACCGCTGAGGTGCGGGCGCTTGTGCCCGGTCCTATGGCATCGCTGCCGCCAGAGGTCAAGAAGTTGCAGGTGGGTGGGACGCAATTGCCTCGCCTGTATGACTCACAGCACCAGGACGCTGTCGTGACGGTTGAGCTCACCCCATTGGCTGACTTGTCCACGGGTAAAGCAGCTGCCCAAGCTGGGCACGCGGCCCAGCTTGCCTATGAACGGCTGACTACCAAAGCCTGCGCCGGTGACGAGGCAGCGGCACGGATCCTGGCTGATTGGCGACAGGACACTTTTCGTGTTTGTGTGCGGTTGCCATCCGAAGCGCAGTGGGCCGCAGCCCAGCGTCCGGTACGGGTTATTGATGCAGGCTTGACTGAGGTCTCCGGTGCCACCGAAACCTCGCGTGCTTTTTGGTAAGGCGGCACAAAGGGGACTTAACGCAAATCGGTGCCGGAGGAAGAACCTCTGGCACCGATCGCGTTTTGCAGGCTTGCGGTTAAACTTCGGCTTTACCGAGCTGCTTGGCCCGTTTATTGCCGGAGTTTGCCATGGCTTTATTTACCAGACGCTGTGAGCCGACCTCGAGCAGTGCCGAAACCCCGGCCGAGATCGTGGCGAAGGTGACCACGCGCAAGAGCGTGGCCTGATCGTCGTCGGTTGTTGGAGCTTCGTCGTCACCGGTCGCGGCTTTCCAGATCGTTTCGACCGCGCGGGTAGCAACAAAGCCGGCTCCGATTGAAACTCCGGTGCGCAATAGGCGTTGGACTACATCATTCATGGTTGTGCCTTTCTGCAGATTCCGGTTCTAGCTTAGACGCTGCGTGAGGTTGTTGTAACGGGTGCGTCACGAGTTGTTTTTTCAGCGACGTCGTCGGCAGGTGTTTCGGCCAGTTTTGCACCTTCGACGTCGACGTCCGGCAGGATGCGATCCAACCATTTCGGCATGTACCAGGCTGCCGGGCCGAGCAAGTGCATCAGCGCGGGGACTAGCACCATGCGTACCAAAAACGCGTCGAAGAGCACTCCGATGGCCAAGCCGAAACCGATGGGACGAATGTATGGATCATCGGCATAGATGAACCCGCCGAAGACCGCGATCATGATGATCGCGGCTGCGGTGACCACTGAGCGACCAGCGTGGAAGCCCTTCTGGACCGCCAAGCGGGGTTCGGTTCCGTGCGCGTAGGCTTCGCGCATCCCCGAGGAGATGAACAGCTGGTAGTCCATTGCTAGTCCGAAGAGTACACCGATCATGATGGTGGGCAGGAAGGACAACACCGGCGATGGATTGTGAACCATAAAGGCTTCACCGAACCAACCCCACTGGTAGATCGCCACAACCGCACCCATGGCAGCGCCGACCGACAGCACGAAACCGCCGGAGGCAATCAGCGGGACCACCAGCGAACGGAACACCAGGACCATGATGATCAGCGACAGACCAACGACGACGCCAAGGTACAGCGGGAGGACCTCGGCGAGGGCCGCAGAGATGTCGATGATGCCGGTTGCGTGTCCGGCCAGCGCCAGATTGGTGACTTCACCGGCCGGATCAAGCCCGCGCAGATCGTTGACCAGGTTCACGGTAGACTCGTGGTTGGCGTCTTCCACGGGGATAATTTGGAACATGGTTATGTCCCCGGCCTCGTTTTCTCCCACCGGTACCACATGGGCAACGTTGTCCAGTGCCGAGATTTGTTCGGCCTGTTCAACCGTGGTTTCCAACAGTTCTTCTTCCGAAAGGTCCGTTGGAATATCGGCAACGCCCACGATGGGTGCGTTGGTTCCGGCACCGAAGTGTTCGGCCTGTGCCGCATACGCCTGGTACTCGGTGGTATCGGGTGCCTCTGCTGATCCGTCTGGGATGCCCAAGCGCATGGAGAAGACCGGGATGGCGATGATCGCCAGAAGAGCGATGGCGCCGATGGTCGACACTACGGCGCGGGTGTTGGACATGCGATGAAGCTGTTTCTTGGGTTTGTGCTGTACTAGGTCACCGGTAAGTGAACGACGCTCGCGTTTGGAAAGCGCACGTTGTCCCAGCAGCGAGAGCATGGCCGGGGTTAAAGTGATTGCGACCAGTACGGCAATGACAACGACGAATCCGCCCACGGTCCCCATCAAACCCAAAAACGGTATGCCGGTCAGGTTCAGGGCTAGCAACGCAATGACGACCGTCGAGCCTGCGAAGACCACCGCGTTACCGGATGTGCCATTGGCCCTGGCAATAGAGTGCTGTACATCCATCCCGGCTTTGAGCTGGGTGCGGTGTCGGTGGACGATAAACAGTGCGTAGTCGATACCGACCGCCAGCCCCAACATGACACCCAGAACGGGGGTCACGGAGTTCATTTCGACCAATGATGAGAAGGCCAGTGCGGTGAGGGCTCCGACACCGACGCCCACCAATGCGTTGAGCAGGGGGAGTCCCGCGGTGATCAAGGTCCCGAGCATAACCACCAAAACGATGCCGGCTACCACCAAGCCAACGACTTCAGCCCAACCGAGGACTTCGGGAACGGCCATGGAAATTTCCTGGGACGGCAGTACTTCGACACCTTGGATGGTGCGATCGGTCAGTGCCGCCACAACGTCTTGGCGAATCCCAGTGGCAATATCCATGGACTGGTCAACGAACTGCACCGTAGCAATCGCAGCAGAATCGTCGTCGGATACCACCGAGTAATCGTTGGTTGTTGCCATCAGACGGCCGCCCAACTCGGTGAGCGTTTGGCCTTCCTCAACCTCCTCAATGCCTTCTGCATAGTTCTCATGTTCCGTTTGAAGCTGCTGTCGGCCGGTTTCCAGCTCTTGGCGGGCGGCATCGAGTTGGTCCTGCTGTGCGGCAAACTGTTCTTGGGCTGCTGCCTCGGAGACGCCAGCTGCGATGGCTTGAGCTATTCCGGCATCGAGCTGCTCTTGAGCGGCATCAAGGTCCTCTTCAGAGGCTTCGAGTTCGGCTTCGGCTTGATCAAGCTGTTCGGGCGCGTTCTCCAGCTGTTCTTGGGCATCAGCTAGTTCTTGACGTCCGTCTTGAAGTTGTTGTTTCTGGTCCGCCATTTGAGCATCGGACTCGAAGGGATCGACGACATTTTCCACGCCCGAAACGTCTTCGGTGGCTTCTAGGACGGCTAGGATATCTTCGCGCTGTTCTGCGGTGAAGGCCGATCCGTCTTCAGTTTGGAAGACGACGTTGCCGGTGCCACGGGCGGCGTCGGGGAATTCCTGTTCGAGCCGATCGGTTGTTTGAGCCGTCGGTGTCCCGGGGATATCTACGGTGGTCACGAGCGTGCCCCCGAAACTCAGGAACGAAGCGGCGGCGATGGCCAACAGCACGATCCAAGTAAAAAACACCGTGAATGGTTTTTTGGCGGCACTGAAGCCGAGACGATACAGAAGCTTTGCCATGATCACCCTTGAGTAACACAATGAGATGGGCCATTGTGACCCTTTACAACTGTAATTGACGGCTGATCAGGCACAAAATGCGTTCATCGCTCGTGATCCGGACTGACCTGCTTGCATAGTGGCATAGAATACTCGTCATGATCTGGTCGAGCGCGGAATTTGCAGATTTTCCTTTTTGGGTGACGGTTTTGTTCACCGTAGCGGATTTCGCGATTCGTATTGCCCTGTTAGGTATCGTGCCCGGCAATCGCCGCCCTGCGGTTGCGATGGCTTGGTTGCTGGTGATTTTTTTCCTACCCATTCCAGGGTTGTTGTTGTTCCTCTTGCTCGGCTCGTTTCAGCTGGGTGGTCAGCGTCGGTCACGACAGATTGCGGTGAACTCCGAGTTGCGCCGCGCCACAGCACATATGGACTTGCCCAACCAGGCGGGTTCCGCCCCGCATTACGTGGCGGCGAATTCGAAACTCACGCGCCGGTTGACTGGTTTTCCCATGTTGGACGGCAACGTTTTCGAATATTTGACGGACTACCGCGCCACGTTGGAGTACATGGCCCAGGACATTGATACCGCGCAGGACTACGTCAATGTGATGTTTTATATCATCGGTACAGATCCGAAGAATCGCCCGGGGTATGCTGACGTCGTGCTGGACGCGATGGCGCGAGCGGTGCAACGCGGCGTAACGGTTCGGCTAATTTTTGACCACATCGGTACAGCGCGGGTGCCCGGTTATCGTCACTTGTTGTCCCGGCTGGATGCTGCCGGTATCGAATATCATCGCTCGTTACCGGTGCGCCCGTGGCGGGGGGAATATCAGCGTCCGGACCTGCGAAATCATCGCAAAATGGTTATCGTTGACGGCATCGTGGGGTACACCGGCTCGATGAATCTGATTGAGCCCGGGTATAAACGCTCGTCGGCTCATAAGATGGGCCGACACTGGCAAGACATGATGGCCCGTATGGAAGGTCCATCGGTCGCCTCACTCGATGTGGTGTTTGCTACGGACTGGTTTTCTGAGACCGGCAAACAGCTGCAGCAAGAGCTGCGTGGTGTTACCGAATCTGAAATTGACGATCATGAAGGACCGGCGGCCCAAATCATCCCCTCGGGGCCTGGGTTCTCCCAAGAAAACAATCTCCGGGCCTTTAACCACCTGTTTTATTCGGCTACCGAGTCCATTCGGGTGGTAACTCCGTATTTGGTGCCCGATGATTCGATGCTCTACGCCTTGACCAGTGCTGCACAACGTGGCGTGCGAGTTGAGTTATTGGTGGTGCGACGCGCTGATCAACTGGCGGTGCACCATGCACAGCAATCATATTTTGAGCAACTGTTGCGTGCCGGGATACATATTTACCGGTATCCGGACCCGGATGTGCTGCACTCCAAGTTGTTTACGATTGATAACGACGTCGGAATCTTTGGATCATCCAATATGGACATGCGGTCGTTTTCACTCAACTCGGAGGTTACGGTCATGGTGGTGGGCCCCGAAGAGGTCGCCAAACTGGACGACATTATTGATGAGTACCAGGAAGAATGCGAGCACTTACTACTCAAGGAGTGGTTGGCTCGTCCCCGACACCGACGGTGGCTGGATAACGTCTTCCGGTTGACCTCTGCTTTGCAATAGTTTTATCTCAGCCTTCCAACTGTCCGCGATCGGGGTGCTGTGCAAGACCGTTCGGCGTATTCAACATGGCCGTGACAACGGCCAGGGCCGAAGTATGATGGCGCTCGTCGGGTTCGTGGGCCACCAATACCAGATCGGCTTCGTCATAGATTTGATCATGGTCCAGCACATGGCGTTCCTGTGCCGCCCAGTTATCCCACTGCTCGACATAGCTGGCCCCGTCGCGCAGCATCGCCCTGTCGTAGCGAACCTGATCTGGGACACGCAGCCAGATCAATACATCCAAGAATTCGCGGTTCGCTCGGGCTCCAACCCCGACGCCCTCACAGATGATGACTTCGCTGGGGCGGGTCGTGACGACCTCGCCGAGGCCACCTTCTGAGCTAGCCGTGGAATACCAGTCCCACGTTTGATAGGTGGCTGGTTTACCGGCCGCTAATTTGGGGAGCACATCGCGACTAAAAATTTCCATCCCGGCATGTAAGCCGTTCCATCCGGGGTAGAGGTCCTCCATACGAAGGACCGTCACCGTGTGTTGGGCGCAGAGATTTTCGACCAGTGTTTTGGCGAGCACTGTTTTGCCTGAGCCGGAGCGGCCATCGATGCCAATGATGAGCGGACGAGACGAGGAATAGCGTGACATGACTCAATGCTAGAGCACCAACTGAACGCCCGGAGGCAGCGACGTCAATATGTAGCGACGGTCACATTGACTGTGGGTGCGGAATATCGGCGAGGTGAAGTGCGTTGTTACCCATAGAAGCAAAGTTGAGTCAGACTCGCTCAGGTTTATTTGACAGGAAGTGTTCACCTGTGGCAACTTGAGTGTAGGGAACTCAAGTAGCGCGAACGCTACGTTTTGAGATGAACAGTTTTTACGAAAGGATTCACATATGTCACGTGCTGTAGGTATTGACTTGGGAACCACCAACTCAGTTGTTGCTGTGTTGGAAGGTGGCGACCCCACGGTCATCGCAAACGCAGAAGGTGCACGCACCACCCCATCAGTTGTTGCCTTCACCAAGGGCGGCGAAGTGCTAACCGGTGATATCGCCAAGCGTCAGGCCGTCAATAACCCAGAACGCACCATCACTTCGGTCAAGCGCCACATGGGTACTGACTGGAAAGCTGAAATTGACGACAAGTCATACACTGCTCAGGAAATCTCAGCTCGTATCCTGATGAAGCTCAAACACGACTCCGAGGAATACCTTGGCGAAGAAGTTACCGATGCAGTTATCACTGTTCCGGCTTACTTCAATGATGCTGAGCGTCAGGCAACCAAAGAAGCCGGCGAGATTGCCGGTCTGAACGTATCGCGCATTATTAACGAACCAACTTCGGCAGCCCTCGCCTACGGTTTGGAACGCGGTAAAGAAGACGAAACCATTCTGGTCTTCGACCTCGGTGGCGGTACCTTCGACGTTTCCCTGCTAGAAGTGGGCAAGGATGACGACGATTTCTCCACCATTCAGGTTCGCTCCACCGCCGGTGATAACCGTCTCGGCGGTGACGACTGGGACCAGGTCATCGTCGACTGGCTCCTAGAGCAGGCTAAGGCCTCCGGCGCTGACCTCTCCAAGGACAAGATTGCTCTGCGTCGTTTGAAAGAAGCCGCAGAGCAGGCCAAGAAGGAACTGTCCTCGGCGTCGTCCACGAACATCTCACTGCAGTACCTGTCCGTAACAGAAAACGGTCCGGTGCACCTGGACGAGCATCTGTCACGCGCCAAGTTTGAAGACATGACCTCGCACCTGCTGGAACGCACGCGTCGTCCATTCGAGGATGTTATCAAGGAAGCGGGCATTTCCGTTTCTGAGATTGATCACGTTGTCCTCGTTGGTGGCTCGACCCGTATGCCAGCGGTTTCTGAACTGGTTGAGAAAATGGCCGGTGGCAAGGAACCAAACAAGGGTGTCAACCCGGACGAGGTTGTTTCCGTTGGTGCAGCCATTCAGGCCGGTGTCCTGGCTGGTGACCGTAAAGACGTGCTGCTCATCGACGTCACACCACTGTCCCTGGGTATCGAAACCAAGGGCGGTGTGATGGCGAAGCTGATCGAACGTAACACGGCGATCCCTACCAAGCGTTCCGAAACCTTCACCACAGCAGACGATAACCAGCCTTCGGTTGACATTCAGGTCTTCCAGGGTGAACGTGAATTTACCGCGGATAACAAGCCACTGGGCAACTTCCAGCTGACCGGTATTGCCCCGGCTCCTCGCGGCATGCCACAGATTGAAGTGACCTTCGATATCGACGCCAACGGTATCGTGCACGTTTCAGCCAAGGACGGTTCGACCGGCACTGAACAGTCAATGACCATTACCGGTGGTACCTCGCTGTCAGACGATGACATCGATCGCATGGTCAAAGATGCGGAAGCACACGCTGAGGAAGACAAGAAGCGCCGTGAAGCTCAAGAAGCCCGAAACGCCGCTGAGACCACCGCGTACTCCGTAGACAAGCTCCTCAAAGACAACGACGAGAAGCTGCCAGAGGACGTCAAAACCGAGGTCCAGGCAGACGTCGATGCACTCAAGGAAGCCCTAGAGAAGCAGGACAATGACGACGAGGTCCAGGCTGCGTACGAAAAACTGCAGCAGTCACAGACCAAGATCGGTGAAGCCCTGTACTCCCAGTCCGAACAGGACGGTGCAGCTGCTGCCGACGGTGCTGACGAAGACGAGGACATCGTTGACGCTGAAGTTATCGATGAGGACGAAGACCAAGACACCAAAAAATAGTCCTATCGTTCACTAAGTAATACACCACCGAGGCCGGCCGGTTTCCGGCCGGCCTCGTTTGTTTTCTTATAGGAGTTTTCCATGTCTGATCAGCACAACAATGAAGAAGAACAAGACCCGATCCGTTTCACTGATAAACGGCGCATCGATCCCGAAACCGGTCAACTGCGTGACCAGCCAGCACAGGATACAGCGGAGGCCGAAGACCCAGCTGCAGCAGAGCAGGTCGACCCACTGTCACAGGTTGAAGACATCCTCAATGCTGCCGGCTCCGAATCCGAAGAAGCCCAACCCGCAGAAGAAGACCCTGCCCCCGAAGATGAGGCTGCAGCCCTGCGGGAGGACCTGCAGCGTTTGCAAGCAGAGTTTGTAAACTACCGCCGTCGTGTCGAACGTGACCGCGATGTTGCCAAAGACAATGCGAATTTCTCGATGCTTGAAGCTATGCTGCCCGTCCTTGACGACGTCGACGCTGCTGATGCTGCGGGCGACTTGGAAGGTCCCTTCGCAGCGATAGCCCGTAAGATGCTCACCACGTTGGAAGGTATCGGCCTGGTAAAACACGACGCCGAAACGCTAGAGGGACAACCATTTGATCCATCCCAGCACGAAGCCATGTTGCGTCAGCCGTCATCAGAAGTTGCCGAAGAACACATCGTGCAGGTCTTTCGCAACGGGTACCTCTATAACGAACGAGTGCTACGTGCCGCGCAAGTGATGGTTTCCGCTGGTGATGAGTAAGAGAAAGGAGGCCACATGGCCTCTCAAGATTGGCTAGATAAAGATTTCTATGCCACTTTAGGTGTCGCCAAGGACGCTAGCGCCGATGACATTAAAAAGGCCTACCGCAAACTTGCCCGCCAATATCATCCGGACGCTAACCCAGGTGATGACGCTGCTGAGCAACGTTTCAAAGAGATTACCGAAGCCAACACTGTGCTCTCGGATCCAGAACAGCGCCAAGAATATGACCAGCTGCAAGCCATGGGCTCGGGCGCACGATTCACTGGTGCTGGGCCAGGTTCGGCGCAGGGTGGTTTCGAAGATATCTTCTCCGGGCTTTTTGGTCAGGCAGGCGCAGGACGTCAGGCTGGCTTCGGTGATATCTTCGGTGGTTTTGGTGGCGGCCAGGGTGGTTTCCAACAACGTCCGACGAAGGGCGCCAATATCAAAGGTGCCGTGACTATTAGCTTCGCTGATTCCATTCGGGGTACCACCACCCAAGCGGCCACAAGTTATGGGGCCGTCAACGAGGTGCGCATCCCAGCCGGTGTTAAAGACGGCCAAACCGTTCGAGCCAAGGGTAAGGGTCAGCAGGGAACTGGTGGCCGAGGTGACCTGATGGTCAAGGTCACGGTCAAGAGCCACCCGGTCTTCGAACGCGATGAAAACAATATCCGGTTGAAGGTTCCGGTCTCTTTCGACGAGGCTGTCCTTGGTACTACGATCGAAGTACCAACACTGGATAGCTCCGTGAAGATCGGTGTTCCGGCTGGGTCATCATCTGGTCGGGTCTTGCGGTTGCGTGGCAGAGGTGTAAAAACTGCTAAGCAAACCGGTGACCTGCTCGTCGAATTGGTCATTGAAGTACCTCAAGAGCTTTCCGACGAGGCTAAAGCCGCTGTCGAGGCGTATCAGATGGCGACCCAGGACTTCGATCCGCGGGCCGAGCTGGCACAGAAAGCTAGGTTGTAATGGCCAACCGTCACAAATACGATCCCATCTACGTCATTTCGGTGGCAGCCCAATTAGCTGACATGCACCCACAAACTCTGCGGCAGTATGACCGCATTGGGCTGGTGGTGCCTGAACGCCAATCCGGTGGTCAACGCCGATATTCTGCCGAAGATGTCCGACTTTTACGTCAGATTCAATCGTTATCACGTGACGGTGTCTCCTTGGAAGGTATCCGTAGGATCGTCGAGTTAGAAGCCGAAGTCGAACAGCTTCGCGACACCGTCGGTGAGCTCGTGGACCAGATCACGATCATGCGCTCCCACGTGTCGTTCTCGCGGACTTTCACGGCTGGTTCTACCGGTGTGACCACCAATATTCATGGTCCAGCGCAAGATGATCCCGCATCAGCCTTTGGTACGTCCGATCGATACCGCGAGCAGCGGCGTCGTCAGCGTTTCGATCGCAATAGGGTCGAACAAGCGATGAGGTTTGCTCTGGAACAATCGCAACCACGATTTGCGCTCAATAAACCGCGCTTTGCGTTGACCGGCTGAATTTACGGTTCACCGAACCCAGGCGGGTATCTCGATGCCGGCGCCTCCCAGAACCTCTCGGGGGCGCCGGCATTGTGCTGTCTACTGCCGGTTTCCGTAACCTGACGTGGTGGTACTGTTCACTGACAGTGATCGACTCTAGGATGTATTTCATACTTGACCTCGGGATAAAGGGAGACAGTCCATGGGCGGACTAGGGCTACTCATCGCGTTTTTTGTCGCTATCGCGGTGATGATTTTCATGATCTCAAAGTGGCGAGTTCATCCATTTTTGGCAATCCTGTCGATCGCGCTAGCATTCGGGCTCCTCGCAGGCATCCCGCTGACCGATCAGGATGACGAGACACCGGGCATTGCCACGGTGATCGGCGAAGGCTTTTCGGGGATTTTCACGTCGATCGGTATCGTGATTATTCTTGGCGCACTGATCGGTCTGATTCTGGAAAAAACCGGCGGCGGCTTCCAAATGGCGGACGCACTGGTGAATACCATCGGTAAACGGTTCCCGGTTTTGGCCACGCAGTTGATGGGCTTTATCGTCTCAATTGCGGTATTTTGTGACTCCGGTTTCGTGGTACTGAACCCCATCCGTCGAGCGCTTGTCCGGCGTACGGCCACGGCATCAGCGTCAATGACCATCGCTTTGGCCTCGGGGCTCTATATTTCCCACGTCTTCATCCCACCAACCCCGGGCCCCATCGCAGCTGCCAGCACCATGGGTATGG
>DHCFI07803__coassemble_1582_pt1 | contig 14870 bp, 13 predicted proteins | sample DHCFI07803__metabat2_high_PE_025 | metagenome-assembled genome bin DHCFI07803
ATGTTCTCACGGTTACCAGCGAAACGTAGCAACTTCGCGTATGTCCCATCCGGTGTAGCGAGTGCAATGAACACGATGCCTACCGCTTTTCCCTCTGATGGCTCCGGACCTGCGACCCCTGTCGTTGCGATTCCAAGATCTGTACGCAAGCGATCTCGTGCGCCACGAGCCATTTGTTTTGCAGTTTCAGCATCTACAGCACCTCGGGCCGCAAGAGTATCAGCAAACACGCCGAGTAGCCGGTGTTTAATAGCGTTGTTGTACGCGACTACCCCTCCATGTAAGACTGCCGATGCTCCAGATACTTCAGCAAGAGTCGAGCTCAACATCCCTGCTGTAAGCGACTCTGCGGTCGCAACGGTCAGATTCCTTTTCCTCAGCTGTGCAACAATCTGTTCGGGGTCATAGCGTTCGGTCATAATCCGCTCGATTCACTTATCAGTCTGAGACTCTTCTTTCGGCGCAATCGCGGCTTTTACGACGTACTCTAAGCCGGTCACCAGCGTCACGACCAGCGCTGCAATCACAATGGCCCAGCCGAACCACAGCCACCATTCACCCAAGAAAGGCGCTAGCGGTAAGAGCAACGCAAGAATCGCAGCTGTCTGAAGAACAGTCTTAATCTTACCGCCGCGGCTCGCCGGTAGCACACGGGTACGAAGCATCAGCAGGCGCATTACAGTGATGCCCCATTCACGCAGCAAAATCACAATCGTGATCCACCACCAGATCTCGCCTAATAGTGACATTGTGATCCACGCAGCCCCGGTTAAAAACTTGTCTGCAATTGGATCCGCAATTTTGCCAAAATTGGTGACTAGTCCCCTAGCGCGGGCAATGTCGCCATCAAGCTTGTCGGTGTACATAGCAACCGCAAATATCACGACCGCAATCCAGCGGGACTGCATGGATTCTTCGCCAAACGTACCTGATTCCCATAAGGCCCAAATAAAGAATGGGACCAACAATATGCGAATAGTGGTGAGCACATTGGGGAGATTCAGTGCGCTTACCTGCCCGTTAGCTGCCATGCGTCCTCAGATTCACTGTCATCAGTTGGGTCATAATACTCTGGAATGTCGGTCTCCACGGGGCTGTCGAAGGCCTGTGAGCCAGGGTCGGTAGTGTTGTCAGCTACTGGCTGGGTGTCTTCACCTTTGATATTGCCAATAACTTCTGCCAGGTCATCTGGTTTGACCAACACATCGCGTGCCTTGGAGCCTTCCGAAGGCCCCACAACGCCACGGGATTCCATGAGGTCCATGAGTCGCCCTGCACGGGCAAATCCGACCCGCAGCTTACGTTGCAGCATTGAGGTTGACCCGAATTGAGATGTGACCACGAGTTCCACCGCTTGCAACAAGTCTTCGAGGTCATCTCCGATATCTTCATCGATGACTTTGGCTTGCTTCTCGGGCAGGACATCATCTCGGTATTGAACCTGCATCTGGGACTTCACATGATCGACTACGTCTCGGATTTCAGATTCGTTGACCCAAGCACCTTGAACACGCATGGGCTTGGACATACCCATTGGCAAAAATAAGGCGTCACCTTGCCCTAGAAGTTTTTCGGCACCGGGTTGGTCCAATACCACTCGGGAGTCGGTTACTGAAGAAGTAGAGAAGGCCATTCGTGAGGGAACATTGGCTTTAATCAAGCCGGTGACCACGTCGACAGACGGGCGCTGGGTAGCCAAGACCAGGTGGATGCCAGCTGCACGAGCCAACTGCGTGATACGCACTACGGCATCTTCTACATCGCGCGGAGCAACCATCATGAGGTCTGCAAGTTCATCAATGATCACGAGCAGATATGGGTACGGCTTCAGTTTGCGCTTCGAGTCCGGTGGCAGGACAACTTTGCCAGCGCGCACGGCATTGTTGAAATCGTCAATGTGCTTAAAGCCAAAGTGGGCAAGATCGTCGTACCGGGTATCCATTTCGTCAACAACCCACTGCAGCACTTCCGAAGCCTTTTTTGGGTCCGTGATGATCGGAGTGACCAAGTGTGGAACGCCCTGGTATGCAGTGAGTTCAACTCGTTTAGGATCCACCAGAACCATGCGAACATCATCTGGAGTTGCTCGCATGAGAATCGATGTGATCAAAGAGTTTACGAACGCCGATTTACCGGCACCAGTTGCACCGGCTACCAACAGGTGCGGCATCTTGGCCAGGTTGGCCATGACGTAACCGCCTTCGACGTCCTTCCCAACGCCCATGACCATTGAGTGCTCTGTCTTGCGTGCTGCATTTGAACGGAGCACGTCACCCAGAGCAACAATTTCTTTATCGGTATTTGGAATTTCTACCCCGATAGCGGACTTACCTGGAATTGGAGATAAAACGCGAACGTCAGTGGAAGCAACCGCGTAGGCAATATTGCGTTCCAGGTTCGTAACTTTCTCCACCTTGGTCCCGGGTGCTACTTCAACCTCATAACGCGTGACCGTTGGTCCGCGCGAGAATCCCGTAACTTCCGCTTCTACTTTAAATTGTTGGAAGACGGTGTCAAGAGCGGCAACCACACGGTCATTGACCTCAGAGCGGTCTTTAGCCGGAGGTCCCTGCGGAAGCATCTCCATACTGGGCAGCGTATAGGTGACATCACCATCGAGTTCCAGCTGTTCTGAACGAGCAGGAATGTTCGGCAAGTCGGGGGCAGGCTTTGCGACTTCAGTAGCCGGAACTACTGGTTTATCCTCCCCGAGCCCTGCATCATCACGTGCTTGCTGTAGAGCGATTTCATCCGCGGTAGGACGTCGTACACCTGGCCGTACGGCCGGCTCCTTCGCTTCTTCGTCCTCTTCCTGGTGTTCACCTACAGCCTCAGTGGTCGAGTCGGCCGCTTCTTCATCTTCAAACAGCGACCCAAAGTCCATGACCTGCGTTTGTTTATTACCTTGCGGGCGAGCTACAGGTGCCGGGTCCTCTTCGACTTCACCGAGGATCTCGACTGCGGGGACGGCTTCTTCATCGTCAATGATCGCAGATGCGAAGGCTTCGTCACCGGCAAGTGGTTGACCCGCGTCATCGGTACTCTCGGAAGACTTCGCGCCGAATAGACGTGCGAAGAACCCTGGTCGCTTGGGCTTCGGCTCAGGCTGACGATCGTGCTGGTATAGATACGACTGATCGTGATCTGTCCTGGGGGGCTCCGACGCTGTCTCATCACGCTCGCTATCAGCATCAGTGGCAGTAGCGTCTTGGCCTGTCAACCATTGATATGAGCCCACAATGCGGCTTGGTATTTTTCCGACCGGTGTCGCCGAAATGACGAGCACGGAAAAGAACGCCATAGTAATCGTGAGTATCCACACCGGTATCGGCGTCACCAATGTCGCCAATGGATCTACGACAAGATAGCCGACGACGCCCCCAGAGGTGAGTTTGTCTTCAAGCGTTGCTCCCATAGAAGGGTTGTCGAAGATCAGTTGACTGACACTCGAACCTGCAATAGTGGCAAAAAGCAAGCCAAAAAAGATACGTCCGTTTGCACTATGTTCCTGTGGGAAACGGAAAAAGCGTACGGCGATGACCAACAAGACTAGCGGCAGCAGAATGGAAAACCAGCCGAATGTGCCAGCCACAACATGATAGATGAAGGAACCCACAGCTGGGTCGCTGGCGGGCGCCCACCAAAAGGTCCAGGCGATCAGCAGTGAGAGAATCAGTACGAAGAATCCGGTGCCATCACGGCGATTCTCCACCGAAATGGCAACGTCTGGTCCCATTTTCCGTACGGCGCCGCCGAATGGCGTTGCCAGGGCAGACCAGAATCTCATGACCGCCCGAACCACCCATGGTTGAGTCGTCTCGGTTACGTTATATGGGGTCTCTTCCGTCGTCGCAGTCGTCTTTTTCGATTTCGAATTAGACTTCTTATTCGACGAACGGGCAGGGGAAGTACGTGTCGCCATACCGTCTAGGCTACCGCTTTTGGGCAATTAAGGTCGCATCAAGGCGAGTTTTAGACAAAATTTACGCTTCGATGACAATTGGAACGATCATCGATCGGCGACGTAGCTTGCGTGCAACCCACGATCCCAGTGTGCGGCGCATCATTTGCTGAAGCTGATGATTAGAGTGCTCTTTATCCGATGCTGCTGCTTCTTCCAATGCCTTAACCAACTTAGGTTTGATCGCATCAAATACCCCATCGTCCTCGGCTACGCCACGGAAGTAGATCTCAGGGCCAGAAACAACTGTGCGAGTATCGCGATCGATGACCGCGATCACAGAAATGAAACCTTCTTCGCCCAGGACCTGACGGTCTTTGAGATCCTCTTCAGTTACAGCACCAATAGACCGTCCATCGACATAGATATATTCAGAGGAAATTTCCCCGACTTGCCGTGCAATGCCGTCTACCAAATCAATGACACCGCCGTCGCCGGTCACGATCACATGTTCTTTATCTACACCGGTTGCTTCTGCGATTTTGGCGTTCGCCTTGAGGTGACGATACTCACCGTGGATAGGCATAACGTTCTTCGGTTTCACGATGTTGTAGCAGTACAGCAACTCACCTTCGGATGCGTGTCCGGAGACGTGCACGTGGGCGTTACCTTTGTGGATTACGTTAGCGCCCAATTTCATCAATCCATTAATGATACGAGTGATGGCGTTTTCGTTCCCGGGGATCATAGAAGAAGCCAAGATGACCAAGTCATCTTCTTGAATAGTGATTTGACGATGTTCATCGTTGGCCATGCGGGACAGAGCAGCCATAGGTTCACCTTGTGAACCCGTCGACATGAGGACCACTTCGTGATCCTCATAGTCGTTGACGTGTTTGAGTTCGATCACGGTATTGGCAGGAATATCTAAGTAACCCAATTTTGACGCAATGCCCATGTTGTTGACCATCGACCGGCCCACGAAGGCCACCTTGCGCTTGTGTTTGACAGCGGCGTTGAGCACCTGCTGCACTCTGTGAATATGCGAAGCGAACGAAGCAACAATGACGCGGCGTTGTGCTTGACCAATATATTGATCAATGACCGGTCCGATATCTTTTTCCGTCGGAGTGAATCCAGGGACTTCAGCATTGGTGGAGTCTGTCATGAACAGATCCACACCTTCTTCTCCGAGCCTAGCGAAAGCTCGAAGGTCTGTGATACGGCCATCCAGCGGCAGCTGATCCATTTTAAAGTCACCGGTGTGCAGGATCGTCCCCGCCTCCGTGCGGATAGCAATCGCTAGAGAATCCGGAATGGAGTGATTGACTGCCACGAACTCTAAGTCAAATGGTCCAAGCTGCTCTCGCCCACCATCATGAGCCTCCAAAGTCAGAGGCTTGATCCGGTGCTGCTGCAATTTAGATTCCACTAGTGCAAGCGTCAATTGTGACCCAATAAGCGGGATATCCGGATTGAGTCGCAAGAGATACGGCACTGCACCAATGTGATCCTCATGTCCGTGGGTCAGCACAATCGCCACAACGTCATGCAAGCGGTGTTTGATGTAGTCAAAATCGGGCAGGATAACATCGATTCCAGGTTGCACTTCTTCAGGAAACAGGACACCCGCATCAACGATGAGTAACTTCCCGTTCAGCTCGAAGACCGTCATGTTACGACCAATATCGCCAAGTCCTCCCAGCGGTACGATACGACAGGTACCGTTTTGCAATTTTGGTGGATGGGCTAGTTCTTGGATTTCGGTCATGGTCTCGAGTTTCCTCCGTGAAAATTTCGTGAAGTATGGGATAGAGCGATCTGGTTGTCCCGTGTCAGAGTGTGATGCCACCCTCAGCAAGATCGGCTTTGATCATGGTCTCTTCTTCAGCAGTTGCGGCTACAAGCGGTAACCGTACACGTGCCGAAGGGATAATGCCCTGCCACTGCAACACGGTTTTTGCAGCGACAGCGCCCTGGATATGCGTCATGACAGCTCGCTGTATCGGGTCCAGTGCAAAGTGTTTTTGGCGAGCAGACGCGAAATCACCAGCGTTTGCTGCATCAACGAGCTCACGGTATGTCCGTGGTGCGACGTGTCCAGACACCGACACGACACCGACTGCACCGGCCGCCATAAGCGGTAGTGTCATCCCGTCGTCTCCCGAATAGACTGCCAGATCTGTATTTGCTAGCACCAACGTGGTCGACTGATAGTCAGATTTGGCGTCTTTGAGCGCAACGATATTTGGATGCTCCGACAAAGCAATAATGGTCTCGGGCTCAATAGGCATTGTGGATCGACCCGGAATATCATACATCATAACCGGCAGATCAGTTGCGGAGGCGATGTATTCGAAATGTGCCTTGATACCGGCCTGATTTGGTTTGTTGTAATACGGTGTGACGAGAAGTAGCCCATCCACACCTGCTGTTTCAGCACGCTTAGATAAACTGGCCGAATGTACTGTGTCATTCATTCCGGTGCCAGCAATTACTTTTGCTCGACCGTTCACTGCCTCAACGACGGCTTCAAAAACTTTGATATTCTCGTCATCGGTTAGTGTTGAGGTTTCGCCTGTCGTACCAGTTACAACAAGGCCGTCGGCACCGTTATCCACCAGATAATTGGCAAGCGACTGGGCTGCATCAAGATCCAACGCGCCGTCATCCGTAAATGGGGTGACCATAGCTGGAACCATGGTGCCAAGAATTGGTTCTGTCATCTTATCTCACCGTTGCTTGTTTGTAGATTGTCGGAGATTCTTAGTCTCAGCTTACCTGTGACAATAGATGAAAACACCATAGGTCACACAAATATGATTGTGTTGATCAACATTCGTTAGAAAGTTGCACTGCATGCGTCCACTTGATGCGCCAGGTCGAATTACTGGCCTTGATACAGCTCGTGCTGTTGCGATATTGGGTATGATCGCCACCCATATTTTCCCTCTGCTGCAATCTAAGTCAGACGGCACGCTGTCACCAACGTGGGTTGGTGCAACGCTAACCGGCGTATCATCGGCCTTGTTTGTGGTGTTGGCAGGTGTAGGGCTCAGCCTGTTAACGAAGAACACAACCGATGTTTTCACCGCAAGGATCCAACTATCATTACGAGCACTCATCCTGATACTAATCGGCCTACTATTGGGGCACGTCGGCTCCAACGTAGCCATCATTTTGGTGCACTATGGGGTTTTGTTCTTCCTCGCCATGTGGTGTATTCAGCTGTCTACCCGGGCCTTGACCGCCTTGGCGGTTTCTTGGGTGGTCTTGGCACCAATATTGCACGGGGTGATGACCCGCTTCATGCAGCTTCAAGCTGGCGGATCCACCGCATATGCTGAAAACTGGCGGTTATGGACATCTCCGACGCTCTGGGACGTGTTCCAGCAGCCCGGGCTATTGCTCTGGGACATCTTGTTCACGGGTTATTATCCGGTGATATCATTCTTCGGATACGTACTGCTGGGGATGGCTATCGGTCGCACCAAGATGTACAAGTGGTCAACTGGAGTTGGCCTATTGGGCCTGGGAACCATCAGCTATCTTGCGTGCCGCGGAATCGCTGCATGGTTGCTCCTCAATCCCGCCTTCACAACTCGTATTGCCCATGCAACGGGAGTTCCGACAGGACAGCTTCCGGCTATGAGTGCCACAGGTGCGAGTATTAATACTGACTTAGCTATGGGGGCTCCCCAATGGTACGGTCTAGCGGTCCCCCACTCCGGGGCTCCCCTGGATATCTATTCAACAGCTGGTGCTGCGATGGCAGTGATTGGCATTTTCTTACTCATGACCCAGGTCGGACTGGTGCGCAAGCTTCTCTTCCCGTTGAGCGCCACTGGGATGGTTGCTTTGACAGCTTATGTCGTCCACGTGATCGTGACCGGCTTATGGCCAACGGATTGGAGCCAAGCCTTACACGTTGGCGATCCTCTCTTTGTGGATGCGTGGATCATGCTAATCGTGCACTGGATAATAGTAATAACCATAGGAGTCGTTGTGTATCTCGTCGGGATACGTGGCCCTTTAGAGTCCTTGCTCCGGAAGGTCTCTGCCGTGGGATCGGCGACGAAGCGTTAGGAGCCGTGATACATGTTGATCGCGTCTCGTAAGGCTGTCCGGGCACGTTTTCGATCCCCTGCAGCATCGTAAGCAAGACCGAGTCGGTACCAGCTGCGCCAATTAGCTGGATCGGCTTCAGTTTCTAGTCGGTACACTTCGAATTCCTTGTCGGCTGCTTCACGGTCGATACGGCCGCGTATACGTGGCAAATTATCCTCGGGCAATTTACCTTCCCGTTCGAGGATACTGGCTAGTTTCTCTGTATTCGCTCCAAAGCGGATCTCACGTATAAGCGCCCAGATACCAAAGATCACGATCGCGACGACCGCAAAACCCAGGACTTTAGCTATCCAGTTATCCGCAATAATGAACGCCAAAGCTGACCATAGCGCCAGAAAAGCAAAGAGCAATGTCAACGCGGTGAGTAGGGCAACGGCTATTTTACTTTTCATAAGAATTAGTCCAGGTCAAGATAGGCGTCAAGGCCGTATGACAGGCCCGGTCGAGAGGCGACGGTTCGCAAGCCAAGCAGGACACCTGGCATGTACGACGACCGGTCAAAAGCATCATGTCGTAGTACTAATTGTTGGCCGGGTGTGCCCATAAGCACTTCCTGGTGTGCTTCTAGACCTGCTAGTCGTACGGCATGCACATTGATCCCTGCAACATTCGCGCCACGGGCATGGTCTGGGTCGTGTTCCGTTGCATCTGGCGACGGTCCGACCCCTGCTTGTTTGCGGGCGTCAGCAATCATTTCGGCGGTTCGAACGGCGGTGCCTGATGGTGCATCGATTTTATGTGGATGGTGCATTTCAAGCACTTCAACCGAGTCAAAATACGGGGCGGCTTGAGCGGCAAACCTACTGGCTAAAACAGACCCGATAGAGAAATTTGGTGCGATCAATACACCAAGGTCGGGGTCTTCTTCGAGCTGCTCCGCCAGGGCTGTCCGCTTGTCTTCGTTCCAACCGGACGTACCAATGACGGTGTGCAGCCCGTTTTTGATTGCGAATTCCACGACCTGGGATGAAACGTCAGGCACTGTCAGGTCGAGAACATGGGTTGCGCCAGCTACGCTGATCTCATCTAGTGAGTTCTTCGAGGAGAGTTTGGCTACCAGTTCCATATCGTTAGCTGCGTTAACGGCATCTATGGCATACTGTCCCATTTTGCCGGTCGCGCCGACCAAGGCTACTTTGATGGGGTCTTGTGCAGATTCTTTTTCAGAGGACATATGGCCTAGCTTAGTCAATGTTGTCGGTGCTGCGTTCACTGCAGCGATCGGACTTGTTTCGAACGGCAAAACGCCGGACCAAATGCTCTGTTCGGTCCGGCGTTTTGTACTGTCAGAAGGCTTTAGCCTTCTTCACCTTCTTCGTCGATAACGGGTACCAGCGAGAGCTTGCCACGGTCATCAACCTTAGAAATTTCTACCTGTAGTTTGCTACCAACTGCAACGATGTCATCAACTTCATCGACGCGCTTGCCGTCGTTGAGTTTACGCAGTTCAGAGATGTGTAGCAGACCGTCCTTACCCGGAGTCAGAGAAATGAAGGCACCGAAGCTGGTTGTCTTGACTACGGTGCCCAGGTAGCGTTCACCTGCTTCTGGGACCTGTGGGTTTGCGATAGCGTTAATGGTGTCGCGGGCTTCTTCAGCTGCTTTACCTTCAGCCGATCCAATCAGTACGGTGCCGTCATCTTCAATGCTGATATCTGCACCGGTGTCTTCTTGGATCTGGTTTATCATTTTGCCCTTCGGCCCAATAACCTCACCAATTTTGTCGACTGGGATCTTGACCGAGAGGATACGTGGAACGGTTGGGCTCATGTCGTCAGCTTCATCGATGACTGAATCCATGACCGACAGGATGTGCAAACGTGCTTCACGTGCCTGAGTCAACGCAGCTGCCAAAACATCGGCTGGGATGCCATCAAGTTTAGTATCCAGCTGAATAGCAGTAATAAATTCCTTGGTACCGGCGACTTTGAAGTCCATGTCGCCCATGGCATCCTCGGCACCTAAGATGTCAGTCAACGCAGCATAACGTGTTTCGTTGTCCACGGTGTCTGAGACAAGGCCCATAGCGATCCCGGCAACAGATGCACGCAGCGGAACACCGGAGTTGAACAGGGACAATGTAGACGCGCAGACCGAACCCATCGAGGTGGAACCGTTGGAGGCTAGCGCTTCAGATACCTGACGAATCGCATAAGGGAATTCCTCACGAGAGGGCAGAACCGGCAGGAGAGCTCGCTCGGCAAGAGCACCGTGGCCGATTTCGCGACGTTTTGGTGATCCGACACGGCCGGTCTCTCCTACCGAGTACGGCGGGAAGTTGTAGTGGTGCATGTAGCGTTTCGAAGTTTCTGGGCTCAGCGAGTCCAGCTGCTGCTCCATTTTGAGCATGTTCAGAGTGGTGACACCCATGATCTGTGTCTCGCCACGTTCGAAAATTGCTGAACCATGAACGCGCGGCAGAACTTCTACTTCGGCAGTCAACTGACGAATATCGGTGAGACCACGCCCATCGATTCGCACTTGTTCAGTCAAAACGCGCTGGCGCACAATATGGCGAGTAACCGCACCGTATGCCTTGACTATCTCATCTTGACGGTCCTCGTATGGCTTGCCTTCACCGGCAAGGGCATCAACCACTTCCCTGTGGTACTCATCCGAAGCTGCTTCGCGCTCCTGTTTGTCAGCAATCGAAAAGATCTCAGCCAAACGTGTTTCCGCGTAGTCCTTGACGGCGTCGAAAGCATCCTGCTCGAAAGCCACGAACCGTGGGATCTCAACCGGTGCTTTTGCCGCACGATCGGCAAGGTCCGACTGTGAGTCACACAGGACCTTGATGAATGGCTTTGCGGCTTCAAGGCCTTCGGCAACGATTTCTTCGGTTGGAGCCGAAACGCCCTTACCGTTGATCATTTCCCAAGCGCCTTCAGGTGCTTCAGCTTCTACCATCATGACTGCGATGTCGCCATCATCCGACATTCGACCGGCGACTGCCATATTGAACACCGCATTTTGAAGCTGAGAGTATTTCGGGAACGCAACCCACTGCGTTTCGCCATTCTCGTCAGCAATCAAAGCAATACGAACGGCACCGATAGGGCCGGCAAAGTCCATGCCAGAAAGCGTGGTAGACATTGAGGCTGCGTTGATTGCTACGGTGTCATACACCTCGTCTGGCGCAATCGAGGTCACGGTGACAACGACCTGCACTTCATTGCGGATGCCGTCAGCGAAGGCAGGACGCAATGGTCGGTCGATCAGACGTGCCGTCAGGATCGCGTCCGTTGGTGGACGAGCTTCACGACGGAAGAATGATCCCGGAATTTTACCGGCCGCATACTGTCGCTCTTCAACATCGACGGTCAACGGAAAGAAGTCGAAGCCTTCACGTGGGTTTTTGCCAAAGGTGGTGGTCGATAGCATCGATGTTTCTTCATCGATCGTCACCAAGGTTGCGCCGGCTGCCTGTTTGGCCAGTCGACCGGTTTCGAAACGTACGGTACGGGTACCGTACTTGCCGTTATCAATCACGGCTTCTGCAAATTGAATTTCTGGACCTTCCACAGGTCTCCTTTCATACAATTTGCACCAAACCTGCAGGTCGGTCTTCGATCGAAGCCTCCGCAACGTGTGCTCCGGAGGCCACTGTCGAGGACCGGGACTCGGAACAGGCTTGATGCAAAAATTTCTCGGTGCCATGTGGCACCGCTACTAGTCTAGTTAAACTTCAAGGCGGCGTCCGGTAAATTTCCCGGAGCGCCGCCCCAATGTGTCTTTCACCTTATTTGCGTAGACCCAAACGTTCGATCAATGAACGATAACGTTCAATATTTTCGGAGTAGAGGTACTGCAACATACGACGACGGCGACCAACCAGGGCCATCAGGCCGCGACGGGTGTGGTGGTCGTGTGGGTGATCCTTGAGGTGTGCAGTCAGATTCGAAATACGACGAGATAGTACAGCGACCTGCACTTCTGGTGAGCCTGTGTCACCTTCATGGGTGGCGTATTCTTCAATAATCTGCTGTTTTACTTCACGGGAAATCGACATGAAAAACTCCTTGAGAGTTGTACCGCGATCAGTCTGAGACCGAAGGTTCGGCCGGCGCCGCCACCGCGGACCACAGCGGACACCAACGCTTTACACTACCACCTTCACGCTGAAGCGCCCAACTTAGCTCGTTGCATACGCCACGCGGAAGTGACGTATGGGATGCGGATCGTGGCGCTTTTTTCAAACCCCAGATGCTCCAGCAGATACCAATTGAGGTTTTCATGCATACGTTGTCGCTGCTTGTCGTGGGTCCGAAGATAGAATGCCCGGGACATCATGAGCTGATGAATTTGTTCAACGGACAGGGGTTGTTCCCAGTACCACCACTTGCCTTTCGGCTGAGTAAAACAAGAGGTCACTTCGGGTGGGCTCCCCGCAGGGTGGATGTCGCCTGAGTGCATGATTTTGCAGAGTCGCAAAACCCACGCCTCAGATGTATCGATTTGATGATGCACGATGCCGAATACGCCGTCATCCGCAAGTAATTCCGCGACTTTCAGGCAGCCCTCTACAGTATCAATCCAGTGCCAGGCCTGGGCTGCGACGACGAGTTGTGCTTGCCATTGTGCGGTGTCGAGTGTCTCGACTCGCGAGACTACGATGTCAACTTCCGGATATTCTTGCGCTAGGACCGACAGCATATTCGCCGCAGGGTCAACCGCCACAACATCCCATCCGGCGGCAACCAGTTGTGCAGAAAACAGTCCCGTCCCAGCGCCGAGATCGACAGCAAGACCTGGGTGCTGATGCGTCAGAAAATCGAGTATTTCGGGCTGATAACCGGGGCGCACTCCGTGATAGAGATCAGCTTGAGCAGTATCAAACGCCAGAGTGTAGCGGTGGCGAGCATCTTGGCTGAGTTTGGGGGCGACAGTGGGACGGGTAGACAAGGATGCTTAGCTCCGCGGTTGTGGCGCGTCAATCTCGGGGGCTTTGCCGGATAGAATATCGCCGGCTTGACGAACATCGTTATCCATCTGCTCGACGAGATCATCAATCCCTGTGAAGGCTTTCATACCCCGTATACGTGCAACGAATTCGACTGCACAGTGTTGACCGTATAAATTAAAATCTTCCAGCGTTTCTCCGTCTGGACGATCAAAGATATGGGCTTCAACAGTCCGTACGACGTCGTTGAAAGTTGGATTACTGCCGACCGAAATAGCGGCGGGTAGTTGATTTCCATGTTGGTCCGTGAACCAACCAGCATAGACTCCGTCTGCTGGAATCATACCCTGGGAGTCTGAAGCAAAATTCGCGGTGGGAAAGCCAAGTTCGCGACCTCGGGCATGACCGTGAACAATTTCACCTTCAACGGTGTGATATCGTCCGAGAATACGACTGGCCTGGGCAACTTTGCCTGCTTCGAGGGTGTCCCGAACCCAGGTTGATGACCAGCGCTCTGTTTCTCCGACATCATCAACTTGAACGACGTCGAAATTATGCACTTTGCCAAGTTTTCGCAGGGTGTTGATGTCTCCGGTATTACCGGCGCCAAAGCGGGTATCTGTTCCGACTACAACAATCTGTGCGTTGAGGGCGTCGACCAGGATATTATCTACGAAGTCTTCGGCTGTTTGGGTGGCAAAGTCCAGTGTGTAGTGGATCACCAGTGTGGCATCTACGTTGCAGGATTCCAGCAACCGGATTTTCTGGGGCAATGAGACGATTGGTACAAGGGGCTCTTCTGGTAAGTGCACAAGCCGGGGGTGTGGGTCGAAGGTGACAGCGACCGATTGTAGGTCGTGCTGTTTGGCGGTGTCATCTACGAGTTTGAGCACGGCTCGGTGCCCCCGATGTACGCCGTCGAAATTACCTAGCGTCACCACAGACGGCGGTGATGGCTGGCTAATTGCGGCGGTGCCTGCCCAATATTGCACTTGGTGTCTTCCTTTGCTTAGCGAGCGGTTGACTCTAGGTTAGCGGTTTGGGTTGGTGTTTATACAACCAATACAAGCCGATCATGGGTAGGACCAGCGGGATGAAGCCGTACCCAATCCCGAAGGTAGACCATACTGTCGGCTCGGGAAACATTTCTGGTGTAAGGAGCGACCAAGCGCCAACGACGATCACTCCAATCAGTTCAAACCAGACGGCTAAGTGCGCTACCTGCCACGCTCTTCGACCACGAGTCGCCAAAGCAATGGTTGCAACGATGTACACCAGACCTGAGACGCCGGACAGGATAAACGCAACTGGTGCGTCGTCAAATTTTGATAGCAGTTGGAATCCGGAACGCCACGATGCCGCCAGCGCGAGTATGGCGTACACCATGACGATGATACGCCCGGCTCCGGTGGTACGGTCTGTGGTTTCAGCCATGCCAAATCACCTGTAATCTGTGGATCATGACCAATACGGTAGGGCCAACAGCGGCCATGACCAGATTGGACCAACGAGTTTTATCGGTAATCCCCCAGAAGAACGCTATTGGGGGCAAAATCATGGCGGTAAAAACGTATCCCCAAAACTCCCAGCCAGGGCCGTTTATGGGGATAGGCGAAAGCAAGGCGTAGACAGCGTATACCGCGAGATATAGTTCAACTGCCGCTAATGAGAGGATTGATGAGTCTGCCGGGTAATTCCGAAAGATCGTAGCGATGATGCAGATGACCCCTGAGAGAGCGCCGACAGTCGCGCCGGTCAAGAACCAGCCGTCGAGGATCATGCAGTTGCTCCAGTGATATCTGCCATAGTGGCGAATACGATTTCTGGTTTTGCTTCAGTCTTGTTAGCCCGTTCTGCATCAGTAATCAATGCGATGACTCTCCCATTGGCCAAATGCGCTGCGCTGAGTCCGGTGGATTCTGAAGCAGCGATACGACGCCC
>DHCFI07803__coassemble_1583_pt1 | contig 14864 bp, 13 predicted proteins | sample DHCFI07803__metabat2_high_PE_025 | metagenome-assembled genome bin DHCFI07803
AGCATCCTGGTCGGCATCGACGTCGACATCGGAGGCAGCGATCTTCTCTGCGCCACCAACTTCGAGTTCACCCATCAGATCAGCGGTTGGACCGGCCAGGGTACCGCGAGAAGCATACTGCTCCAGGCGGGCGCGGGAGTCGGCGATGTCCAGGTTGCGCATGGTCAGCTGACCGATACGATCGTCTGGACCAAACGCGGCGTCGCTGACGCGTTCCATGGACAGTTTTTCTGGGGTGTAGGACAGGTTATCGCCGGTGGTGTCCAGGATGGTGTAGTCGTCACCGCGGCGCAGGCGCAGGGTGACTTCACCGGTGATGGCTGAACCAACCCAGCGCTGGATGGATTCGCGGATCATCAGCGACTGCGGATCAAACCAGCGACCTTCATACATCAGGCGACCCAGACGGTAGCCATTGACATAGTAGTTTTCGATGGTGTCTTCGTTGTGGATCGCGTTGAGTAGCCGTTCATAGGCGATGTGGAGCAGTGCCATACCCGGGGCTTCGTAGATGCCGCGGGATTTGGCTTCAATAATGCGGTTTTCGATCTGGTCAGATACGCCCAGGCCGTGGCGGCCTCCGATGGTGTTGGCTTCTAAGACCAGTGCGACCGGGTCGGTGTATTCGGTGCCGTTGATGGCTACCGGGCGACCTTCGTGGAAGCGTACGGAGACTTCTTCGGTTTTGACTTCGACGTCATCGCGCCAGGCGGCGACACCCATGATGGGTTCAACCAGGTCCAGACCGACGTTGAGGTATTCCAGTGATTTGGCTTCGTGGGTGGCGCCCCAGATGTTGGCGTCGGTGGAGTATGCTTTTTCGGTGGAATCACGGTATGGGTAGCCGCGTTCGACCAACCATTCCGACATTTCTTGGCGTCCGCCCAGTTCGTCGACAAACACCGAGTCCAACCATGGCTTATAAATCTGTAAGTTGGGGTTGGCCATCAGACCGTAACGGTAGAACCGCTCGATATCGTTGCCCTTATAGGTGGAGCCATCGCCCCAGATGTTCACGCCGTCGTCTTTCATGGCCCGAACCAGCAGGGTGCCGGTTACCGCACGACCAAGTGGCGTGGTGTTGAAGTATGTTTTGCCGGCTGATCGGACGTTGAAGGCGCCGGTCTGTAAGGCCACGAAGCCTTCTTCAACCAGGGGCTGCTTCGCATCGATGAACCGAGCGATTTCTGCACCGTACTCCTTGGCACGGTCGACGACGCCCTCGATATCGGGCTCATCGTATTGGCCGATATCTGCGGTGTAGGTGCAAGGGATGGAACCGTTCTCGCGCATCCACGCGACGGCAACTGACGTATCGAGACCTCCCGAAAAGGCGATACCAACGCGCTCGCCGACGGGTAGGGAAGACAAAACCTTAGACATAGTCTCAAGAATAGTTCTTTAATGCCCCTATCACCGAATCGTTGCAGTCAACGTCCTTAAACCTTCGTGACGTGCTGGGCGTGCCCTAGGCTTGGAGTATGTCCAATTCTGCTGCCAATCAACCACATCGTCTCATTGCCCGTCCGATAGATCAGTGGGGTGTCCACGATAACCCGACGGTTGGCATGGTGATTGGTTCGGATGAGTCTGGTGAACGCTTCAATCTGGTGACTGCCGCACAGGGAAAGGTCGGTTCGGCCGCGTTCCGGGGTCGTGAGGATGCCGAGGCGGCCGTGCAGATTATCAATGACACGCTGGACTCCCCGGCAACCGCTCGTATGGGTGGCCCATTTGTGGTGTTCCGCAAGGGTAAGTTTAAACAAGGCATCCGCTGGGTGGGCTACGATCTGAAAATCGACCAGGGCCAGCCCACCCCTGATACCGAGACTCCGCGGGCCATCGTGTGGTTGCTGCCTGCATCCGATGAAAAGAGTGTGGCCCTGGTCGATACCCGCGATCCGGAAAACTACCGGCCGATCGGGTTCTTCCTCACCACCGATGATGCCAATGTGTTCATGGAAGCCATGGACGCCATCATCGCTTCGATCTCATCATCGACAGACTAACCATTCTGCTGGCCTTGTCTAAGCTGCGGCAGGAACTCCTCGGGTAATTCTGCCACCGGAATGATCACCAGATCGTGGAGTTTCCAGTCCAGATCGCTCAGATATTCACGATCCTGTTCCAGTTCTTCCAGCGATGGCATGCTCCCGTCGTGGGGCACCGCAAACACTTCGGTGTGGAAGACTTGACCTTGGTCTCGGGACCGAAGCTCTGCTTCTTTGACCCACTCCAGCGCTAGTGTCCGGTCGCGCACTTCCGCCAGCAAGGGATGCGCTTTCGTAGAGTCGGTCGATGTGATGCGCGTGTCAATGAGGTCCGAGAGACTGGAGCGCAAATTCTTGACTCCATCGCGCAGAATATCAAAGGAAATGACGATGGCGGCGGCGACGTCAGCCCACCAGATGCCTGCCCCCACGGCGAGAATGCCCACGCCGGTGGCAAGTCCCGTCATCCAGTCGGCCTTATCCATGGCCGCATCGGCCTGCAGCATCTTATTGTGCAACAGGGGTGCAAGCTTGATTTTCATCCGCCCCAGAATCACCAGCGGAATGACCACGACGACCGAGGCCCCGGCCATAAGCCAGCCCGCCCAGAACGAGACACCAAACAGTTCCATCATGCCAATCGGAGGATGTTCACCGGTAAGCAATCCCGTGGCGGAATCTACCAACAGATACCCACCAAAGGTCAGCAGGGCCACCGCTGCCACAAGGTGGCCTACACCAAATGCACGATGATACCCATAGGGGTGCTTCGGTGTTGGTTGGCGGTACACTAGCCGTGCTGCAATGAGAAAAGCGATCGGTGCGATAAAGCCCAGCGAGTCTTCGATCCAGGACGCTTTCATCGCCTGCGAGCTACCAGCCAGCGCAAAAATAATGGGCACCGTGAAGACACGGACCAGAATGCTCAGGCGTTCTAACCGTTTGGCCTTGGCAAAGGCTTCTTGCTGTTGCTGTGGGAGATCATGTTGACCAGAGTGGTCGCGCTTATGTTCTGGAGGGGAATTCATGGACGCATCTTCTCTGGCAGTTGTTGATCAACGTTTTCGTTCAGCAGGAACCGTTCCACGCTGGTCATAAATGCGTTTTCGCCCATTTGGATGGCAACCACGTTCTTATCGGTGCTGCCAGCGATGCCACTGGATTCGGCGTACGACGTCGTCAACGCAACGTCTGATGCCCACGGTGATTGATCCGTAAACCCGCCGACTACCAGGTCGAGTTCGCGCTCGCCTAACAGGCCGATGAGTTCTTCCTCGCCACCTGCCTGCCATTCGACCTCAGCGCCGATGCTTTGGGCATAGTCTTCAATGAGTTGTACTTCGATGCCGCCGGGATCTTCTACAGTATTGTCGCCGGTACTGATATCAGTCCACGGCGGTTCATGTGAGATGCCGGCGCGAATCGTACCGTCGCTGACCCTGTCCAATGTCCCTTCGGGATCAGCCGGATAGTGGTTCCCGCAACCGATGACACCCAGCACTACGCCGCCCAGCAGCAGAGCCTGCACCAGACTGCGCGCTATCGTCTTGTGACGCTTCATGAGCTTCCTTTCGGAAAAATCTCGCGGAATGCTTCTTCGCTTCTGCATCGACGCTAAAAGCCTATCCAGTCAAAGACAACAGCTCGGGCACGTTTATTCGGTAAAGCGATTGCACTTGTGATTCAGGTCTGCTGCTTCAGGTGGGTGCAGTCGTTGCGCTGTTGGTTGCTGTTGACACAGATTACACGTCTTGGAAGTGTGGAGGTGTGTCAGAGTTCCCCAATTTCTAGGAGGAAACTATGCTGACCGCTCGTGAAATTATGACTCCAAGCGCCGAATGTATTCGGGAGAATGATTCCCTGAAGCAGGCCGCGCAGATGATGCGGGATCTTGACGTCGGCGCCCTACCAATTTGCGGTGAAGATAACCGCCTCCAAGGCATGCTGACCGACCGCGATATCATCGTGTTGACCATTGCCGAGGGCAAGAATCCCGAGGCAGTCAATGCCGGGAGTTTCGGGGGTGAAAAGCCCGTGACGATCGGGGCCGATGATTCCATTGATGACGCCATTGCGACCATGAAGGAATATAAGGTTCGTCGGCTGCCCGTGATCGATGGCCATACACTCGTTGGCATGATTGCCCAAGCCGATATTGCTCGCAGTATTTCCGATGACAAGGTTGGCGACCTTGTCGAACTGATCTCGAACTAGCAACCCCCGCTGCGTGTGTCGCCACGAATCTAAAGGTGACTATCGAGGAGTTCGGCCAACTGTTGTGGCGCTTCCAACGGCAGTAAGTGTGCCGCATTTTTGACCACGGCGGTGCTACCGTTTTGCGCGGCCGAGGAGATCTGTTGGGCATCAGCAACCGTGCACATCTGATCTTGATCACCAGCAACTGTCAACAGCGGCAATGTGATTTCGCTCAGCCTATCGGTTGCATCATACGTGGCCAACGCCTGGCACAGGGCGGCATAGGACTGGTCATCGGCATTGGCCAGCGCTTGTTTTTGACTATCGAGTTTACTGAAATCGTGGAAACTGTCTGAAACCCACAACTGGGCGGACATTTCCACCATGACTTCGGTTCCGGAGAACAGCACCATCTCAGCGCGTTCATTCCAGTCGTCTGCCGTACCAATTTTGGCAGCTGATGCCATCACTGCGATGCCGTCGAAGAGGTCTGCGTGTTTCAGCGCAAGCTCAAGTGCAATCTGACCCGAGATCGACAACCCTGCGAAGTAGACCTTGGATTCACCACGAATGGTGCCGGTCTGCCGCAGGTTTTTGACCAACTGCGCCACGGCTGTGCCAATTTCTGGGATGGTCACATCTTCGTGGTGTACCGGAGATTGGCCGTGGCCTGGCAAATCGATGCCGATGACCTGAAACCTATGAGTCAGATGCTGTGCCATTTCGGTGAAGAGCCCGTTGACGGAGGTTCCCATGCCGGGGCCGACAATGAGGGTGTCCCGGACGTCTGGATCAAAGGACCCGGATTCGGTCAAACGGATCACGGCAATATGCGGGTTGGCCACGGTCAATCACTCCACTGTTAGCTGATCAATAAGGCTGGTTCCTCCAGGATAGCTGCCACATCGGCGAGGAAGGCGCCCGCTTCCACACCATCGACGATTCGATGGTCGAATGAGCCACCCAGTGTGGTAATCCAGCGTGGTTCCATCTGACCGTTGACCACCCACGGCTGCTGTCGGATCGCACCAAATGCAATGATCCCGGACTCGCCCGGGTTCAAGATTGGTGTGCCGGTGTCAAGCCCGAGCACCCCGATGTTGGTGATCGTAATCGTGCCGCCGGATAGCTCGGCCGGCTGGGTCTTGCCATCGCGCGCCCGACTCGTCAGTTCTTGGATGGCTTGGGCCATCTGGAGTTGATTCATCTGGTGGGCGTTTTTGATATTCGGTACGATCAGCCCGCGCTTGGTGGCGGCTGCTAGTCCGAGGTTCACGTAGTGGTGCAGGCTGTAGGTGTCCCCGTGCCAGGTGGCATTGGCCTGTGGGGTTTGCAGCGCGGCTTGGGATACGGCCATCGCCAGCACCAGGAGCGGGGAGACCCGCACGTTTTCAAACCGCGGGTGTTTCTTCAACGTTTCGAGGTATTCCATGGTTCTGGTGGCGTCCACCTGCCGGAACACCGAAATATGTGGTGCCGAGGTATAGGAGTCGGTGACCGCCTTGGCTGTCGCTTTCCGAACGCCGGAGACCCTGATGGTCTCCGACTCCCCCGTTGTAGTCGACGGTGCCGAGGTGGTTGCCGGTGGGCTGGCTTCAAGCACGGCGTTGACGTCTGAGCGTGTGACTTCACCGTGCTGGCCGGTGGGGGCAATAGTGGTCAGATCCAGGCCGTGGTCTTTGGCCAGCTTGCGGACCGGTGGTTTGGCCAACACTTTGACAAACAGATCACTTTTGACCGGTTGGGCAGCAGGCTGAGGTTCTGGTTCGTTGACGACCGGTGTGTCGAATTCAGCTGGCGCAGCGGTCTTGGCGCGGCCTCTGCGGCGTCGTCGTCCCGGTGTATCGGCTTTTGGTCCGGTGCCAACCAGTGGCGCTTGCGGTGCTTCTTCGTCGTCGTCTTCACCGGTGGCGGTGACGTTGATGGCGATGAAGTTGTCACCCACGTTGACGGTGTCTCCGACGTCGGCGTAGAGCTCATGTACAACGCCGGCCCAGGGGCTGGGAATTTCGACCAGGGATTTGGCGGTTTCAATTTCGGCGATCACTTGGTTAACGGTCACGGTGTCGCCGGCTTTGACCATCCAGTTGGCCACGTCAGCTTCGGTGAGCCCTTCGCCCACATCGGGCAGGGTAAAGATCTTCATGTGGTCTCCTTGCGCGGCGGTCTAATAGGTGAATGTCTCATCGACGGCGTCCAGGATCCGATCCACCGAGGGCAGATAGTCCTGTTCTAACCGCGATGGTGGATACGGCATGTGATAGCCGCCCACCCGCTGTACCGGGGCTTCCAGACTGAGGAACGCCTGTTCCATGAGCCCGGCGGAGATTTCTGCACCAAAGCCGGCAAATGTTGAGGATTCGTGGATGATCACAGCGCGACCGGTCGTTTGCACCGCATCGGCTATCGTGGCCATATCCAGTGGCGACAGGCCCCGGATATCGAGCACCTGCAGGTCGTAGCCATCTTCGACGCCGGCTTCTGCTGCCGCCAGTGCGGTTGAGACCTGCGGGCCCCAGGCCAGCAGGGTGCCGTCGGTTCCGGGGCGGGCTTCCACGGTGGCAAAGGGGTTGGGTGTTGGCGTATCGAAGTCCACTTCGCCACGCACAAAGTAGTGCTTCTTGGGTTCCAGCAGTAAGACGGGATCTGCCGAGGCGATCGCGGCACGAGTCACCCAGTAGGCGTCATGGGCGTTGGAGTAGGTGGCGACTTTGAGCCCGGCGGTGTGTGCGAAATAGGCTTCGGGAGATTCCGAGTGGTGTTCTACCGAGCCGATGCCGCCTCCGTATGGCAGGCGGATTGTGACCGGGAAGTGTTGGGATCCTTGGAATCGGGAGTGCATTTTGGCCAGTTGGGAGACGATCTGGTCAAACGCAGGGTACACAAAGCCGTCGAATTGGATTTCGGCAACGGGTACGAAACCGGCTTGCGCCAGTCCGATGGACGTGCCAACGATGCCGGCTTCACCCAGCGGTGCATCGACCACGCGGTCGGAACCGAATCGCGCGGCTAAGCCCTCGGTTACACGGTAGACGCCACCTAGGGCACCGATGTCTTCGCCTTGCAGCAGTACACGTTCATCGCTAGCCAGCGCATCACCCAGGGCGTGGTTTACTGCCTGGCCGATGGTGAGTTTTTTGGTCCCCGTGGCGACTTCATCAAATACGGTGGTCATGACGCGTCCTCGTCTTCCATCCAACGGTCAAATGCCGCGGCCTGGGCCTCGACGAGACCGTGTTCTTCGGCGTAGACGAGATCGAATTTTTCGCGCAGTGAGATGGTGTCTGGCGCATCGATGATGTTCTCGCGCAGGTTGGCGGCGAGCTGCTCACCTTGGGCAACGACTTCGTCAAAGAACGCATCGGTGTAGTCGAAACGACGGCGCAGATACTGTTCGGTGCGCACCATCGGATCAGTTTGGGCGTACTGGGACTCTTCTTCGCTGGTGCGGTATTTGGTGGGATCATCCGCGGTGGTGTGGGCGCCCATGCGATAGGTATGTGCTTCAACCAAGACTGGTCCCCCACCACGACGTGCGTGATCAACAGCACGGTCCATCACCGCAGCGGTGGCGATTGGATCGTTGCCGTCGACCGCAAAGCCATCAAATCCATAACCTTGGGCCCGTTTGTACAGCGGGACCTTGGATTGGACTTCAAACGGTGTGGAAATGGCCCAGTAGTTGTTTTGAATAAAGAAGACCACCGGAGTATCGAATGAAGCGGCAAAGACCATGGCTTCGTGAATATCGCCTTCGGTCGAGGCACCGTCACCGAAGCAGGCTACGGCAACGCGGCCTTCTGCTGCCCGGCGAGCATCGGTCCAGCCGCGCTGTTGTTGAGCAATGCCCCAGCCGTATCCGACGGCGTGAGGTACCTGGGCGGCAAGCACCACGGTGTAGGGCTGCATGTTGTAGTCGTGCGGTTTCCAACCGGCATGGACGGCGCCGCGGAAGAAGTCAAAGAGGTTTTCATCGGGGATGCCGCGACCGCGGGCCATGACATGTTCGCGGTAGGTCGGGAAAATCCAGTCGCGGTCTTCCAGTGCGGTGACGGCTGCGGCCTGAGCTGCTTCTTGGCCCACCGATGGTGTCCACAGCACCAGTTGCCCTTGACGCTGCAGATTCACGCCCTCTTCGTCGATGCGACGAGTGGTGGCCATCAGGCGGTACATTTCAGCCACGCGCTCGTGGTCGATGGCGGTGGCGTCGTCAACAAACGCCTTGGCGCTTTCGGTGGGATCAATAAATCCATCGGAGGATAAGACACCGATGGCTTCTTCGGGCAGCTGATGCCCGGGAGGCGATGAGATCGTAGACATATGCAATTCTCCTGGTCAGAGATGATCGTTGGCTTCGGGTTATGAATCGCAACGAAGTTTCCGTGATTTCCCCTCATCCTACCCAATGGTGGCGGGCCAAAGTGAGGCGGATCACAGATATTCTACACGTCTGGACTGCACACGTGAATAGCTTGCTGTACACGCAAAATGCCGACTGTGCAGCTGTGCATCTGAGCTGCGATGTTGCGAAATCATCCACTTATCGGCCGTGGCACCGAAGTGCCATCGGTGAGTTCATCTCGACTCACCAAATTTATGGAATTTTTCCAACATTGACGCCTTCCGCTCATGAGCAACTGAATGTGATTGAACTCACGATAAATGGCGCGTGGCGGCTTGGCGTTTCGCTTGGAGCGCCGGTTTTTCGCCATTGCCGCACACAAGTTTGTAGACTCGGACGACATAGCTGGTTTAGGTGAAAGGAAGGCAGAATGACTGCTTCACAGAATGTTCTCGTTGCCGGTGCCGGGCTGATTGGGCTGTGCACCGCATACTCTTTGGCACGGGCCGGTCACCGCGTCACCCTGATCGACAAAGATGAGGTCGGTTCAGGTGCAGCACGCGGCAATGCCGGGGAAATCACTCGAATTCAAGCCACCCCGATGCCCGAACCAGAACAGCTAACCGAAATCTTCAAGGGTGTGACCACGCGTCGTCACTACCTCAACATCGCACCGGTTGCGATGCCGCTGCTATCAGGCTTTGGCGCCGGCTTTATTTACAACACGATGCCGTCGAAAGTTCGCGAAAACACCCGCAACCTTGACCAGCTGGTCCGCGGCGCATTTGCCGCGTTTGACTCCTACCACGAGGATGGCATTTCGCTAGATGGCGGCGGTTACGGGTTCCTCAACACCCACGTCTCAGCTGATGCGCTACAGAAATTCCGCGATGGCCAAGTGGCCCGCGCCGATACCTTCGGCATCGAGCGTCCGGGACGGATCATGCTGGATGGCGATCTCCACGACTTCGAACCCGTCTTGGATGAGCATGTCCGCGCCGGATTCGTTGCCAATACCGAGCGCTATATCGACCCGCGCCTCTTCGTTGATGAGCTGCATGAGAAACTCGTTGAACTCGACGTCGAAATTTTGGAACACACCGAACTGGTGGGCCTGAACAACAACACCGCCACCATGCGCAGCACCGAGGGCGAGATAGCCCGCGGCTTCGATAAAGCCATCGTGGCTATTGGCGCCTGGACCACACCGTCGGTCGAGGGCCTCTCCGGCACCCGCTCGGCGTTTGTCACCTCGGGCACCGGCTATTCCTATCACGTCAAACCCGATCGCCTGCCCGGCTACCTGCTGGCCTCAATTGACCGCAAAACCATTGGTGTGCCGATGTCGGGCGAATTGCGCGTTGTAGGGCTGATGGACTTCTCATCTGAGATTCAAGAATTCTCCGCCCAGCGTGTGGAGCACCTGGCATCCCAGGCCTCAGCATTCATCAAGGGCATCGGCGATAAGCCCCGCTTTGACGAATGGACCGGCCCTCGCCCGATGACCCCGAACGGCTTGCCGATCATTTCCCCAATGAAGCAGCACCCCAACGTGATTGTGGCAACCGGTCACAACATGCACGGACTCTCATTGGGACCGGTTACCGCCGAGGTTGTTGTCTCGATGGTCGAAGGTCGGCCCGGTGTGGTCTCCGGATCCGAGATCGACATGAAACCGTTCGCGCTCTAATACAGCGCCGGTACTATTTGGCGAAGTCTTCGGCCACCTGGATCAATCGATCATTGGCCTCAACTTCGCCGATCGAGACACGAACACCTTCCGGTGCGAACGCGCGCACCGATAACGCCCGGGCCTCGCAGGCCGCTGCGAAGGCCTGGGCTTTATCACCCAGCGGGAGCCACACAAAATTCGACTCGGTCTGCGGCGGGTTATAGCCCAGCGCATCCAGCGCTTCCCACACGCGACGTCGCTCTGCAACCACCTTTTCGGTATTGGCCAAGACTTCATCCAAATTGGACAGCGACGCATAGGCTGCGGCCGAGGCAATCATCGAGGTGGCAAATGGCGGGTTGATGACCTTCAGTGGCTGCGAAATACCGGCGGGCGCCACCGAGTAGCCGATGCGCAGATTCGCCAGACCGTGCGCCTTGGAGAAGGTGCGCAACACCGCCACATTCGGATACTGACGGTACATCGCAATGCCGTCAACGGCATCCTCACGACGAATGAATTCAATATAGGCCTCATCGATCACGACCAGAATGTGCTCGGGCACCCGGTCAATAAAGTCCTGGACCGCCTGGGTCGTCAACACCGTACCCGTGGGGTTATTTGGGGTGCACAGCATGATGATGCGCGTGCGGTCGGTAATGGCTGCAAGCATCGCCTCGAGATCATGTTCACCATTATCCTGCAGCGGCACCATGACATCATTGGCGCCGGCCGAGCGAATCACAATCGGATAGGCCTCAAAAGACCGCCACGGAATAATGACCTCATCGACCGCGCCGTCGTCGCCGGTTCCGGCAAACGTTTGCACCAGGGCTGTCAGCACGCCCAATGAACCGGCACCCACGGTCACATCCTCGGCGGCCACGTTGTAGGTTTCGCCGATCAAACTGCGCAACTGGGCATAGGTGGTTTCGGGGTATCGTTGCACGACCTCGGATGTCGCCGCCTCACGGATCGCATCCGTTGCCGCGGCGATCGGGGCATACGGGTTCTCATTGGAGGCTAATTTATAGGCGACAACACCGGGCACTTCCACCGGTGGTTTGCCAGCCTGGTAGGCGGGCAGTTTATTGAGCACGGAACGTGGGTACACAGCAGAAGAATCCATGCCGACCAGTCTAGCGATCGCACTTGGACAGCTGGATCCTGGTAGAACATTACGCCCTACCCAGTCGGGCCATGATTGCTTCTGCCCCGCGATGCAGGGTGGCCGCGATATGAGCCTCATCGAGCTGCTGGCGCGGATAGACCACGGCAAGTGTTGCCGGCAGCTGGCCGGCAGCCATCAGCGGCACCGCAACCGAACCGACGCCGGGGATCACTTCGTCAAAGGATGAGGCATAGCCATCGCGCAGCGCTTGGTCGAGATCAGCCTGGGCTTTGTTCGACAATTCCAGGTCTTCGATATCGGCGCGTTGCTGCGGGCTCAGCCCCGATAACAAGGCCATGCCCGGGGCGCCTCGGTCGAGGTGGTGACGGGTGCCAGGGTGCTGCGTCAGCGCATGCGACGTCGTTGCCTCAACGGTCACCAACGTGAAGCAATCCGCACCCTGGGCCACGGCAATAAAACACGACATCTCCAAGTCATCAGCGATCTTGGTCATGATCGGCAGGCCCACGGTCTGCAGCGAATTTTCAACTCCCCGCGCTAAATTGGTCAACCCTGCTGCCGGGTGAATCTTGCCGGCCTCGTCCCGGCGCACCAGATAATGCGCTTCCAACGTTCGCAGGAGCCGATATGCAGCGGAGCGGTGGATGCCAAGTTGCTGTGCGACCTGTCCGATGGACGGCGCGGCATCGGCGGCACAAACTCGTTCCAACAGCTCTATTCCACGCGATAACGTCAGTGAAAGACTGCCACCTGCACTATCAGACATCGTGTCTCCTCAGCAATCTGATTTGGCATACTCGACTTACGGTGTGTAGGCTCACACCTAACAGTTCACTAATTGAACACCATGTTCGAATATAGAGCAACTTTAGTTTCTTGGATCGTTGCGAGCCGTACAGGAGTTAAGTCATGCAGTTTCACCATCACGGATATGTCTCCACCCAACCCCGCGTTAAACCCGCAGCGGGAGTCGGTTTGGATCGCCCGGATGAGCTTCCAGACACCATGGACGTCATGATCGTTGGCTCCGGTCCAGCCGGCATGACCACGGCAGCAACCCTGTCGTCCTACCCGGATGTACACACTCGCCTCATTGAACGTCGCGAAGGCCGCCTGGTACTGGGTCAGGCCGATGGTATTCAGGCCCGCTCGGTCGAGACCTTCGACTACTTCGGTTTTGCCGACGAAATCACCAACGAAGCCTACTGGCTGACCGAAATGAACTTCTGGAACCCCGATGAGGACAAGCCAGAGAACATTGTGCGTACCTCGCGCACCCTGGATGACCCAACCGGCATCTCCGAATTCAAACACCTGATTGTCAACCAGGCTCGTGTATTGGACTACTTCGCAGAATTCGCGGAGCGTTCACCATCGCGTTTGAAGCCAGACTATGGTTACGAGTTCGTTTCCCAGAGCGTGGACAACGACCACGAATACCCAATCGAGGTCACCCTCAAGATCACCGCTGGTCCACAGGAAGGCGAAACCCGTACGGTTCGCACCAAGTACCTCGTCGGTTCCGAAGGCGCACACTCGCCGGTCCGTAAGTCCATCGGCCGCACTCCGATCGGCGATAAATCCGATCACGCTTGGGGCGTCATGGATGTTCTGGTGGAAACTGATTTCCCAGATATTCGCACCAAATGTGCCATCCAGTCCAACGACGGTGGCTCCATCCTGTTGATTCCTCGTGAGGGCGGCTACCTGGTGCGCTTCTACGTGGACCTCGGCGATGTTGATCCCAACGATGGCGGTCAGGTTCGCAAAACTCCACTAGAAGAAATCATCCGTCGCGCCAACACCATCCTGTCGCCGTACACCGTTGAGGTTAAAGACGTTGCCTGGTGGTCCGTCTACGAAGTTGGGCACCGCGTGACCGATAAATTCGACGACGTCGACGATGGCCAGGAGTCCGAAAAGAACCCACGAATCTTCGTGACCGGCGATGCATGCCACACCCACTCGGCCAAGGCCGGTCAGGGTATGAACGTGTCGATCCAGGACGGTTTCAACCTCGGGTGGAAGATCGGTCAGGTCGTCTCCGGCTACTCCGATCCTTCCCTGTTGCACACCTATTCGGGTGAGCGCCAAGAAGTCGCCCAAAACCTCATCGACTTCGATAAGAAATGGTCCTCCCTGATGGCTGCCAAGCCAGAAGACCTGCCATCAAAGAACTACGTCGCAGAGTTCTACCAGAAGACCTTTGAGTTCCCAGCCGGTTTCATGACCGAGTACAAGCCATCGCCGCTGACCACCCAGACCACCCACCAGGATCTGGCCAAAGGCTATGAAATTGGTAAGCGCTTCAAATCCGCTAAGGTCTCCCGCGTTTCGGATACTAACCCGTTGCACCTTGGTCACCTCCACGAAGCTGATGGTCGCTGGCGCATCTACGTCTTTGGTGACGATAAGGCACCGACAGACGCTGCAAATAAGGCCAACAGCTTTGGTGAATGGCTGGGCACCGATGCCAACTCACCGGTCATCAAATACACTCGGAAGGGCGAAGACACCAACAGTGTCTTTGATGCCAAGCTCATCTACCAGCAGCCCAAGGAAGAGATCGAGTTGCTTGAAACTCCACAGATCTTCCGGCCAACTGTTGGTCCGCTACAGCTCACCGACCTGAACAACGTTTTCGGTGTGCTGACCGATGACAACATCTACGAAACCTTCGAGATCTCATCGGCTGGTGCAGTCGTTGTGGTGCGTCCTGATGGCTACATTTCCACCGTCCAGCCACTGGATGCCACCGATGCGATTGCCGAATTCTTCGACGGCATCTTCACTGTGCAGCACTAGTTCTGACTCGGCAAAAACCGGCGGTACCCTTTTGGGTGCCGCCGGTTTTTCGTGGCAAGATTATCCTATGAGTTATATTCTTCGAACCATCGTGACCGCGGCATCCTTCTGGGTTGCCCTCTGGCTGTTGCCCGGTATGCAGCTGACCTCAGATACCGGCGCTCCAGATACCGGCGAATCGATCATCGCCCTGCTCATCATCTCCGTGGTTTTTGGACTCATCAACGGTGTCGTTCGTCCAATTGTCAGCTTCTTATCATTGCCGATTACCTGTCTGACCCTGGGGCTATTCACCTTAGTCATCAATGCTGCGATGCTGTCGTTGACCGTCTGGGCCACATCGTTTTTACCCGTCTACGTCACCATCGATAACTTCTTCTGGACCACCATCCTGGCTGCCCTGATTATTGCGGTGGTCTCAACGCTCGTGAACCGGTTGATCTCTACTGTGGCGCCAACGCACTAACAGGTTTATGGCCGCGGACTCGTTGCGGTCAGCCACTGATCCAGTGGTCTGACCCCGATGATCTTGCGCGGTGCCCCCAGGTCAGGTTCTGCTTGGTGAACCGGCTGGGTGGGGTGTCGAGTGGGCGGGGCCTGCTGGCGATCCAAATGAAATTGCTGGACCGCCACGGGCCCGCCCATTTTTTGTTCAAGCTTGCCCAGTGGTATCTCGGTGGCGTGCTGCACCGCAGGATCGTGGAGAGCATCGGCCAATTGCCTGTC
>DHCFI07803__coassemble_1603_pt1 | contig 14472 bp, 13 predicted proteins | sample DHCFI07803__metabat2_high_PE_025 | metagenome-assembled genome bin DHCFI07803
CTAGTGTCTGAACCATCGAAGTGGCCGCGCCGGCTTGCCTCTGGTGCGGCCAACCTCGGTCTCACAACAGCCCTGACCGGAGTCTCAGCCGCTGCCTTTGGCATCATTTCCGCACGCCAATTCGGGGTTCGCTATACGATCCTCCCGCTACTGCCCGAGGGCCACAAGCCCTTCCGTATCTTACATATCGGCGATATGCACCTGGTTGCAGGCGACCGCAAGAAAATCAACTTTGTCCGAGGCCTCGCTGACCTGAAACCAGATCTGGTCGTAAACACCGGAGATAACCCAGGAGGAGCAGACGCCATTGAAGACGTCGCCGAAGCCCTCTCGCCCCTCCTGCACACCCCGGGGGTATTTGTTGCCGGCTCTAATGACTTTTACGGCCCAAAACCTGCCAACCCACTGCGCTATCTGCGCGCACCCTCAGAATTTCACGACGATCCCGAAACCCTGCAAGCCATTGATGTGGGCACGATGTTTGACGCCTTCACCCGAACTGGCCACTGGCACCAAATCGGTAATACATCGATAACCTTGCCCGTACGCAGCGACCTCAGCATCAATTTTGCGGGCACGCACGATGCACATATGCAGGCTGACGCCTGGCCGGGTTTTGACGCCAGTGATGCAGCCGTGCCGTTACGTATTGCGGTCACGCACGCCCCGTATCGGCGAGTCCTCGATGCAGCTGTTGCTGATGGAGCCGACCTTATTCTCGCCGGGCACACCCACGGCGGACAAGTAGCGCTGCCCCACTACGGGGCAATCGTATCGAACTGTGATCTGCCGACCGGTTTAGCCGCGTCCCTGTTCAGATGGCGGTCCCGCGGCCAATCCGGGCTCGTCAACGTAACAGCAGGTATCGGAACCTCGCCAAAAGTCCCAATACGCACCTTCTGCCCACCAGAAGCGGTAGTCCTAGACCTGGTCGCCCAAGGTTAGTTGAACTCTCGACCGGTCAAGCGCCGAAACGCTTCGAGGTAGCGTTGTGCTGTTTTCTCGACGATCTCAGCTGGAAGTTCGGGGGGCGGCGTATCCGATGCCTGATCCCATCCGGACGCCTCCGAAGCCAGCCAGTCGCGCACAAACTGCTTGTCGAATGATTCCTGCGCCTGCCCCGGACGGTACAGTTCCGCGTCCCAAAACCGGGAGGAATCTGGCGTTAAGACTTCGTCCCCAAGGGTCATGACACCGTGTTCATCGAGACCATACTCCACTTTGGTATCGGCCAAGATAATACCTGCCTCCCGGGCGATTCGCTCTGCGGTGGTATACAGCTGCAAGGTCTTGAAACGAATATCGTCTGCTGCTTGTTGGCCGATACGTTCCGTCAGCTGGCCAAAACTAATATTCTCGTCGTGATCCCCGACAGCAGCTTTGGCCGAGGGCGTGAAGATCGAGGGTTCAAGTTTCGAGCCGTCCACAAGACCTTCCGGCAGTGAAATACCAGTTACGCCACCGCTAGTGCGGTATTCCGCAAGTCCGGAACCTGTGAGATATCCGCGCGCGATCGCCTCAATTGGAAACATGTCCAAGCGTTTAACGACCATGGCTCGCCCCTCAACGGCAGCAGGTACCTCGGTGGAAACCACATGGTTGGCTATATCGAGCTCGTCCGCCAGGCGCTCGAACCACCACAGCGAAAGCTGCGTCAGAATCTTGCCTTTGTCAGGAATACCCGGAGCCAGAATGTGGTCAAAAGCCGAGATCCGATCAGTGGCCACGACTAAGAGGGTGTCGGAAGTGCCCGGCGCACAGTCTGCAGGTTCATAGAGATTCCGGACTTTTCCAGAATAGATGTGGCGCCAGCCCGGAAGTTGCACTGCAGTATCAGTCATGGCCTAGGCTCCTGGAATCGTAATGTCGCCGTTGATGGCTTTGGCCGCGATATCTGTGCGGTAATGACCGTTGGGTACAGAAATGTGTTCAACCGCGGCATAGGCTGTGTCGCGGGCTGCGCTCAGATTTTCACCGGTAGCAACCACGGTCAACAGACGTCCCCCCGACGCTGTGAACTCACCGCTGGATCCAGCAGTCGTGCCGGCATGCAGAATAGAGACGCCCTCGCGTTTGGCGGCCTCGGCGACGCCAGTGATCTGGGCACCGGCCTGTGGCGCTTCCGGGTAGCCTTCAGCTGCCATAACCACACCTACAGCGCTGTGATCGTGGAAGGTAATGGTTGGGAAGGTGGCGCGCAGTTTGCCATCCGCAGCAGCCTTGAGCAATTGACCAAGCGGCGTCTCAAGTCGCGCCAGCACCGGCTGGGTCTCCGGATCGCCAAAACGGGCATTAAACTCAATAACCTGAATGCCCTTGTCGGTAACAGTCAGACCGCAGTACAACACCCCGGTGAATGGCGTACCACGCTCAGCCATCTCGCTTAACACCGGACGAGCGACTTGCTCCATCACGTCGTCAGTAAAGTTTTCTGGGAGCCACTCGAGCGGCGTGTACGCGCCCATCCCTCCGGTGTTGGCGCCCTGGTCATCATTGAAGACCCGTTTAAAGTCCTGAGCAGGCGTCATTGCCACACCATCAGTACCATCAGCGATCACAAACACCGAAACCTCGGGGCCTTCAAGAAACTCCTCGACCAAGACCGGGTCGCCACCTGAAAAAATGTCTCGGCCATGTGCAATAGCTGCGTCACGGTCGGAGGTCACGATCACGCCTTTACCGGCGGCCAATCCGTCATCTTTAACTACATACGGTGCACCGAATTCGTCGAGGGCAGCTTCGAGCTGTTCCAAGCTCACCGCAGTTTTCGCGTCGCCGGTTGGCACACCAGCGGCATGCATTATGTCTTTGGCAAATGCCTTGGACGATTCCAATTTTGCGGCCTGGTGCGTCGGCCCAAAAACCGCGAAACCTGCGGCCTGCAGCGCATTCGTCACGCCAGCAGCCAGCAGGGCTTCGGGTCCAACAACCACAAGATCCGGTTGGAGTTCCTGGCAGAGTTCTACCACCAGCTGCGGCGAAGAGACATCAATTGGATAGACGGGAACTTCTTTGGCGATTCCGGCATTGCCGGGCGCACAGCGCACTTCGGATACCAGCGGATCGGCGCGAAGGGCTTGCACAATTGCGTGTTCACGGCCACCTGGGCCCAAGACTAATGTTTTCACGCCTCTTAGCGTAGTCGTTCCTACACGGTTGTTGGTCGGTGTGTCTGAAATTTATGGAAACGTGTGCAGCCCAGATACCGACTAGACTACGATGCATGGCATTCCAACGACACCATTTACCCTATGGTCGCGGTCCAGGTCTGCCCCGGTGGCTTCGGATCGTCTATTTATGGCTCATGATCGCGCTAGGCAGCTCCTTTGTTTCGTGGGTTGGTTTCCGTGCTTTCGTCGGTGCGACCCGCGGCGACATGATCCCGGCACTGCTCTCGTTGGGCATCGGCGCACTGGCCGCGACGATCACCACCTGGGCCATCTATCGTCGCAAGTCCAAACGTTAGGAGACTCATGTCCGGACCGATTCGTGCCACTGATGTAGAGCAACTGGCCACAACTAGCCGAAACGGATTTATAGAGAACCGATTTTTTGGCTCGGCCGTCGTGGTGGACCCAGCAGGAGTCATTATCGCCGGCGTGGGTGATCCAGCGGCGGGAGTCTACGGGCGCTCGGTCTTGAAACCTTTCCAGGCGATCGCATCGCTACGCTGCGGGGCAGATCTTGTCGGCGAGGGCCTAGCATTGGCGGCTGGTTCACACATCGGGTCCGCCTGGCACCAAGATATCGCCGCGGATGTGTTGGCGCAGGTTGGGTTGAGCGCCACTGACTTGAAATGCCCCGCCGGCTATCCATCATCGGCTTCCCAGGTTGCTGCGGCCGCTTTACAGATGGCCCCGATCCCATTAGAACGTACGCCGCTGGCACACAATTGTTCGGGCAAGCACGCGGGATTCTTAGCAGCCATGGTCGCCACCGACGCCGATCCGGCTACCTATTTGGACAGCGATGCACCTGTCCAAACCGAAGTGCTGCGTGTTTTGGAACAATACTGTGAAACATCTATCACCCACACCGGGGTGGACGGATGCGGCGCACCCACACCGGTGACGTCGCTTGCCGCGTTGGCCAGAGGTTTTAGCAAACTGGGACGCGCGGTACACGACCGTAACGCCGAGCTCCCCGCGGCCATGGTCGCGCAGGCGATGCTGGACTATCCAGAAGCCGTGCAAGGAAAACACCGTCATGACACCGTGGTCCTCGAATCTTTAGAGCTCATAACCAAAACCGGTGCGGATGGTATCGTGGCGATGGCTGCACCGAATGGAACTGCGGTTGCGGTTTCGATGATTGACTCAACCCACCGTGCTTCACATCTTGTTGCACTGGTGCTGCTGGCCCAGTATGCACCGGACGCCGTTGCATTGGAGACCATGAGCGACGTTGTCGAACATATTGCGCCGCCCATTTATGGTGGCAACCAGCGGGTGGGCGGTATCAAATTGAGCCCGGCGGTACTGAGACTGTTGAACTAAGCCGGAGGCATTTGTGGCACGAAGAAAGATCGACGTTACCAAGGGCGTGGCCGCGGTTCGGCAATGGGCTGCGGATCCCGCTGCAGCCGGAAGAAATGTTCGGGCAACGGCTGTCCGGTACTCGCTTGAAGAACTTGCAGCACTAGCACCTGGACGATCAGTTGAAGTACGCATCCCGCCGTTTGGCGTCACCCAGATCATCGATGGAACCGTTCATACTCGTGGCACGCCACCGGCAGTCATCGAAACTGATTCCGCCACGTGGCTAGCGTTGGTCACGGGCCGCGCGGCGTGGCACCACGCCGTTGAAGCAGGCAGCGTGGTTGCTTCCGGGCAGCGAACAGATTTGTCGTGGCTGTTACCTTTGGTCAAACTATAACCAGACTTGCGAGTAACCTCTACGACAGGCGCTAGAATGAAGGGCACTATGGCTGACAGCACACCTCCACCCGTCGAATCTCAGAAACCACAAGCGGACACCCCGCAGCAAATGGTCTTGCGGCGCGCCCCGAAGATCACACCGTTTCTGGTTTCAGGCGCCGTCCTAGGCGTCGTCGTCGCATTTTTCTGGGTGGCAATCGCCGGCAGCACCGAAGAGTATTCACAAACTCAGACGGTATCGTTCTTCGCAGCCATCTTCGCTATCGTGGGGGTGGCGATTAGCGCGCTGTGGTGGATGATTGTCGACCGGCGCTCCAAACGTTCCATGGAAACCGTTTATGCGCGCCCCACCGAAGACCCAGAAGCCGCCGATATGGCGCTCACCCAAGATGACTATGCGCAATGGTCGCAGTTCCAACAAAACGAGCGTCTCGAACAAGCCCGCCGGGAACAGTTTGCCCAGGCAAAAGCCGATGCCAAAGCCAAAAAACACAGCAAACGGAAATAGTTGATGAGCGATATTCTTACGGACGATTCACCCAAAGACGCCTGCGGAGTTTTCGGGGTGTGGGCCCCGGGTGAAGAGGTTTCCAAACTCGCCTACTACGGCTTGTTCTCGCTGCAGCATCGAGGCCAAGAATCTGCTGGTATTGCGACATCGACCGGTGAACGCATCTCGGTGTACAAAGACATCGGGTTAGTGTCCCAAGTTTTCGATGAGGCCACGCTGTCCTCGCTGACCGGTCATATTGCGATTGGTCACTGCCGGTATGGTTCCGAAGGTGCTGATAACTGGCGATTCGCACAACCCACGCTGGGCGCTACCGCAGATGACGGCACCGTCGCGCTGGGCATGAACGGTGCGTTGACGAATCGAGCCGAGGCCAGGGCCATGATTGCCGACCGTTTCGGCGACGTTGATTCAGGGGAGATCGCACAGGGCAACACCTCCGATACCGCGCTGATCACCACGTTATTGCACGGCCAACATGAGCGCCCACTGGAAACGACTGCCCCCGAGGTCTTCGCATCCCTGGAAGGCGCTTTTTCGATCGTCATGATGTCGGAAGATACCCTCTATGCAGCACGCGATCGACACGGTTTTCGTCCGCTTGTGCTCGGGCGGTTGGCCAGCGGCTGGGTGGTCGCCTCTGAGCAATCAGCTCTGGCGACGACGGGGGCAACCTTTATCCGCGAGATTGCTCCCGGCGAGATGATCTGCATTGATGCCGACGGCGTTCGATCTACCCGTTTCGCCCAGTCAGAACTAGCTCGGTGCATCTTCGAATACGTGTATGTCGCTCGTCCAGACGCCGCAATTAACGGTCGCAGTGTTTATGAATCCCGGCTAGAGATGGGCCGCCAACTTGCCCAAGAGAATGTAGCAGAAGCCGACGTCGTTGTGCCTGTGCCAGAATCTGGCACCCCGGCGGCCATCGGATATGCCGAAGAATCCGGTATTCCGCTTGGTCACGGATTCGTAAAAAACTCATATGTTGGCCGAACATTTATTAAACCCTCGCAGACGCTGCGCCAGTTAGGGATCCGGCTAAAACTCAATGTGCAGCCGTCGGTAGTCGCGGGCAAATCGGTAATCGTTGTCGACGATTCGATCGTTCGCGGAAATACGCAACGTCAAGTGGTAGCCATGTTGAGAGAAGCCGGCGCTCGAGAAGTCCACGTCAAGATTTCCTCCCCACCAGTGCAATGGCCCTGTTTTTATGGGATCGACTTCGCCACACGATCCGAGCTCATCGCAACCGGTGCCGGAGTGGAAGAAATTCGGGATTCCGTTGGTGCTGACTCACTGGCGTACATTTCTCTGGAAGGCACTATTGCCGCCACCCAACAGGATGAAGCCACCCTGTGCACCGCTTGTTTTTCGGGCAACTACCCCACCGAAGTCCCCCAGCTGACCACAGACAGGAAATAACGTGACTGACAAAAACTTGGGCGAGCCGATCACTTACGCAGCCGCTGGTGTCGATGTACAGGCCGGCGATGACGCCGTGGAACTTATGAAATCTGCGGTAACTGCAACCCATAGCAGCCGAGTACTCGGTGGGTTTGGCGGATTTGCGGGCATGTGGGATGCCACCCCATTAACTAGCTACCGTCGTCCTGTTCTCACCACATCCACCGATGGCGTGGGCACGAAGGTCGCTATTGCTCAGGCTATGGATATCCACGATACGATCGGCCAAGACCTCGTCGGTATGGTCGTCGATGACATCGTTGTTGTCGGAGCAAAACCATTATTCATGACCGATTACATCGCCACCGGCAAAGTTGTGGCCCAGCGTGTGGCCGATATCGTGCGCGGCATTGCGACGGGCTGCAAGTTTGCCGATACAGCGCTACTTGGTGGCGAAACCGCGGAACACCCGGGTCTACTGGCTGAGGATGAGTACGACGTCGCCGGTGCCGTCACCGGTGTTGTTGAGGCCGATAAGATTCTTGGTCCAGAACGTGTCCAGGCTTCGGATGTAGTCATAGCGATGGAATCTTCAGGTGCCCACTCCAATGGGTATTCACTGTTGCGTTCGATTGTGGCGTCCAAAGACTGGAGCTGGGATCAGCATATCGATGAGTTCGGCCGGACTCTTGGCGAAGAGCTGCTCGAACCAACCCGGATTTATGCGAAAACATGTTTGGGGCTGATCGATGAACTCAACTCCGACGGAAATTTTGCGTTGCGTGGATTCTCGCACGTCACCGGTGGAGGGTTAGCAGCAAACTTAGCTCGTGTCCTGCCACAGGGCACCATGGCGACAATCGACCGGTCAACATGGAAACTGCCTGCGGTATTCTCTGTGATGGCCGAAGCAGGTCAGGTACCGCAAGCTGATCTGGAACGCACACTCAACCTGGGTGTGGGTATGGTTGCTGTCGTCGCTTCGGACGCCTCTGAAAAAGCGTTGACCTGGTTGAACGCCCACGGCGTGAAGTCCTGGCAAATTGGCGAAGTGGGGTCGCTAGATGACGACGCTGCCACAGCCGGGCACGATTTCGTACAGGGGGCCAAAGGTGTCGATGGTGGTGGTGTGCTACTACACGGCGCCTACGCCCAGTAGTCCATTTCATCAAAGCATCCTACGGCGTTGCACTAAATGTGCGACGCCGTAGGTTTCTGAAGCCGAAACTTGTAGTCTACAATGCACGATAAACATCCCGTCCGGTTCATGTGAAGCCCAGAGGAGTCTGCTCATGTCCCAATACGTCGACGTCACCGTGCACAACACCATTGCAACCGTCACGCTCAACAATCCTGCAAAAAGGGGCGCACTGTCGCTTGCCGCGATGCAACAACTCACCTGTGCATTCCAGGATATGAGGGCACGTCAAAACATACACGTCGTCGTCTTGGCGTCGAAGGGCAAGGTCTTTTCGGCCGGGCACGACCTAAGCGAAGTCCACGGTGCTGACGAGGACGGACAGCGTGAGATTTTCGAAGCCTGCACTGAATTGATGCTGACCATTCAAAATATTCCGCAACCTGTAATTGCGAAAGTGCACGGCCTGGCAACTGCCGCAGGCTGTCAACTGGTAGCGACCTGCGATCTAGCGGTCGCCGCAGCTTCCGCGCAGTTTGCTACTCCGGGTGTGCGCATCGGCTTATTTTGTTCCACACCAATGGTCGCGCTCAGCCGAGCGGTAAGCCGCAAGATGGCCATGCGAATGCTCCTAACCGGTGAACCGCTCGATGCCGATGACGCGCTGATCCACGGGTTGGTTTCCCATGTGGCCAGCGATGAAGATCTCGATACAACAGTGCAGGCTCTGGCCGATCGTGTGGCCGAAGCATCGGCTGCTACCGTCAGTATCGGCAAGCAAGCGTTTTACGAGCAGATCAATGTGCCAACCGTTGAAGCCTACGAACGCATGTCCGAAGTGATGACACAAAACGCTATCCTGCCTGACGCGCAAGAAGGTATCGGAGCTTTCCTCGAAAAACGCGAACCCGTGTGGCAACATCGCAAGCAGCAAGAGGGTTAGTCCGCCATATCACGCAGTTCAGTCTTGCGAATCTTACCGGTGGATGACCGTGGCAGTTCATCAATGAGATGGAAAACATCTGGCACCTTAAACCCGGCTAATTCAGCACGACAGTGTTCGCGTAGATCGTCGGAAGTCACCGAAGCATTGACGACCACGTATGCCGCTGGGCGCTCACCCCATCGCTCATCAGCCACGCCAATAACTGCGGCGTCAGATACCGCAGGGTGACTATGCAGCACCCCTTCGACCTCGATCGACGAAATGTTCTCTCCGCCTGAAATGATGATGTCTTTGAGCCGGTCCATCAACTGAATGTATCCGTTGGGATGTTGCACCCCTATGTCTCCGGTGTGGAACCATCCTCCGGCGAAAGATTCCTCGGTGGCCTCCGGGTTCTTGTAGTAGCCCGCCATGACTCCGTTGCCTCGAATGACGACTTCGCCCTGCGATACACCGTCGGCCGGCATTTGGTTCCCCTCGAGGTCCACAATCCCAACCTGTGAATTCTGAAGCATCGGTACTCCTTGACGAGCTAGCTGACGAGCACGTTGGGTTATGCTCAAGTCTGCCCAGTGATCCTGTGGTTCATTAATGGTGGCCGGACCATAGGTTTCTGTGAGGCCGTAAACGTGCATGGGCATGATGCCAAGGTTCTCGAGTCCTTCGATCACCGATGGCGGCGGTGCTGAAGCAGCGGTTATCAATCTAACCGGATGCTCAAGTTCATGAGCCCGTTCAGCCTCAATAATGGAGGCCGCCACAATTGGGGCGCCGCAGAGGTGTGTAATGTCTTCATTATCAAAAGCATCCCAGATAGCATCTTGGCGGACTGCCCGTAGACACACATGAGTCGATGCACTGGCCGTGGCGCCCCAGGTCATAGTCCAGCCGTTGCAATGGAACATTGGAAGGGTCCACAGGTACTTTGAGGCCCCGTCTAACCGATAATGTTGAGTGTTGGCTAGTGCAGCTAAATACGCACCGCGGTGGGTATACAGAACGCCCTTAGGTGGTCCGGTAGTTCCCGAAGTGTAATTGAGAGTAATAGCGTCGAGTTCGTCTGCAACATCATAAGTAAACGTATTATCTGGGGTTTGTTCCGGCGCTGCAGCCATGAAGTCGCTATATGTTGGTAGCTGTCCGGTCGGGTCGGCGCCAAATTCCTCGTCCACCAGCTCGATAACAGCAGGCGGGTTTTTCAAACTGGCAGCCGCATCGGAAACCACTTCTGCCACTTCAGAGTCGACAAAAACTATCTGCGACTCGGCGTGTTCAAAAATGTAGCTAAATTCGCGACCTGCCAGTCTGGGATTCAACGGATTTAGCACGGCACCGATGAGTGGTACCGCGTAGTGGGCCGCCAACATTTCTGGAGTGTTCGGCGCGATGAAACTGACAACTTGCCCCGGCTTAATGCTTTTTGACAGGGCCCTGGCCAGCTGTTGCACTTCGGCTTCAAACTGTGCGTATGTGCGACGGTGAGCACCGTAAATGACCGCTTCACGTTCGGGAAAGGTCGCGGCACTGCGACCTAGAAAAGCCAGCGGCGTGAGATTTTCATAACTGGCCGGTGAAGCTGTCGTAGTTGTTGCACTAGTTGAGGTCACAGAGCGCCTTCCTTTGCGGGTTAGCTTTTCGCAGTTGGTGGTATTCAGTTTACCTACATAAGCCGAATCCTGAACCATATCACTACCAGTCTGGACTTTTCCACACCTCGGCACATCACAATTGTTTTTCCACATCAGAGTGCGGACGGGGGCTAATGGCGCCCGCAAACACAATACTGGAATGACTCAGAACCTAGGAGGCGGCCACAATGTCGAGCATAGTCACTGCGCCAAGCGCTAACCTCTTGGCCGATACTATCTTTGCCAACGGTCTCGGCGCCCATCCAGAGGGCCTAGTCTCTGAAGATGAGACGGCTGATGTGGTCCAGGAGCTGCTACCGTTGCGGCAGCGGATGTCGCCAATCATGATTGCTGCACACGGATCTGTGGACCACAAGCTTGGTGCAGAGTTGGCCATGTTGAACCTGGCAGAACTCCAGGCATTACGAACGCAGATCACGTTGCGAGAAAAGCAACTACTCACCCACCAACCAACCCAATTATTCGCTCCGATTAACCCGAAGGACCATGGGTTCGTCGATTCTGTGGTTCCCGATACTGCCATGACAGAAGGGCCCGCTCGCCTGCGGGCAGAAAAACTCTCTTTGGCAGAATATGTACAGGTTCAAGAAGAGAACGCCGACCTTGGTGAAGTCATCCGCACCCGAGCCACAGCAGACTTGGTTCAACATTTACGCAAACCAGGAGTTACACTGAAGATCCCCGGACAACTCCGTGGAAAAACTCCTCTTGCTGCTGCGATTTCCTTCGTGGCTACAACGCTACGATTGACCTTTGCGGCGGTGGATAAGCGGATCACTGCAGCGGCTAGTTTATGGCCTCAGATGAATTATCGACAGACAAAACTCAAAACCCCACGTCTGGCCGCCCATTTCGAACAAGGTCGAATCCCGCTGAAGACAGCTGCTATTGCGCAACAGAAACTATCCGATATTCGACAGGCTGTTCGAAGGGCCGGGGGCGACCAAGCTACCAGTGATGAGTTGGTCGCACAAAAGGAGCGTGAGTTTGTGCATCACGCTTTGCGAAACAATCCACATACCTTTTCACGTTATGCAAAGTCGCGCAGCGACGCCGTCACCAATAGCCTTATCGGCCCAAAGAAACCTCTGACCGACGATCAACTCAAACACGAAAAGGGCCTCTATTACGACGGTCCCGTCGGCGATACGCTGCATCGCATCACGGCGATTGTCGATGCGGGCGAGCTGTTACATTTCAACGCGATCAGGGAATTTGCTAGCAAATTGCACTCAACGGTCGCAAAAGTTACTCCACAGAACAATGAGACATCGCCTTCGATGCCTCAAACGTCTTCCGACGGGGTAGATAACGCTGATGAAGTTATCGTGGATTCTCGAATTACACCGGCTGATGTCGACTTGGGTATTGCTAAGCTCTTTGATGGTCGGACAAACGCCGAACGCTGGCTAAATACGATGATGGATTTCTTGGTCGCCGGTTTGATACTGCGGAAAACCTACGACCCGTCTGCCACCGAGGCAGAACAGCATAACCGCGGCCAAGCATTACAAAAGGCAGCCGACCACTCGGAAGTTTTAGCCGACGTGCTCAGAGCTGACCCAACAGAAGACACGGCATCATACAGCCACCCATCTGAGGGTGTGGATCATCCAACCACAGATCCTCTCGTCTCGCTGGTTCCATCCGGATATCAATTGCTCCGCCCAAATCTGGAGGTGATCGTAGAGCTGTCTTTCCAGGATCTTCTAGGTGCACATGCTGGTGTCTTAGATGAGGAACGTCCTGTCATAGAAAACAGCGCAAAAGAGGTGGCAAAAATCGTCAAGTTACTCAAACGACCACACCACGTGCATTCGGCTCCAATAGGGTCCCCGGGCAATGTAAAGATCGACTATGGGCTAGCGCGACAACAGGCATGTAGTAATAACATTATTCCAATGGTCTTGGGCTCTGCATCACAGCCCCTCGACGTGGGACGCTCACAACGGCTTTTTCCACGGGCAATTCGTCGAGCACTCCATGCTCGTGACCGTGGTTGCGTTGTCCCTGGATGCCCTATTCCTGCCGCTTGGTGCGAGGGACACCATATAGTTCCATGGGAATCTGGTGGACAAACACAACTGCAGAATGCAGCGCTGTTGTGTCGCCATCATCACGGCGCTTCCCATAAGCAACTGCTCTACATTCATATGGAACCCGAAGGGCTCCCGTCAGTGAGCTTGCCCAGGTCGATAGATCCAACGGAAACACGATATCGCAATATTTTCTGGCAAAAGTAGTGCACCTGGCGCCTTGATACAGGTTTTTAGCAACAGATCCAGAAGTCTAGGTTCATATTTATATGGACCGCGGTTCCGATAAAAGCCGGAGCCACCTGCAGCGTCCTTGAGTACGACACCGTAATCGCGTTGAGCGGCTTCCTTATTGGTAAAACCATCGAGCACATCAAACAGCACACCGCCAGCGTCTTGGAACGCGATCGAACCACCACCGGCGCCGATGGTGTCGACGTCGACCATGGGGATCCTTGCTTGATAGTCACCGATTTTAGTGAGGTGTAGATGCCGCATGCTCAGGGTTAAGATACGAGTGCAGCAGGCACACCGCAATGACTTCAAGGCCGGCTGCTTTTGAGTTTACGAACACTGGTACGGACTTCGTCGTCGTTGAGTTCAACAAGAACATCGCCGTGTGTGTAGTAATACGGTGTAGTCAAACGGTGACGTGCTCGGTCTTGGAACAAGGAGTTGTCGCGCTAGGCGACTCTTTCATCCAGCCACTCGAGGGCTTGCTGCACACCTGTGCGCCAGCGAAAGGTTGCCCGCTGTTCGCCACGCGTCGGGCCACGGTTGATGATGCCGATGGGTTTGCGGTTTCGATCAGCTTCGAGCAGTATCCGATAGCTGCTCATCACCGCCAAGGACGAACCGGCGACGATCAAGGCACCAGATGATTCCAATAATTCGCTGATGGTCTGTTTACGCTGACTGGGAACGACTTCTCCGAAATACACGACCGTTGGCTTGAGCTTATCGGAGCCACAATTCAAACAGTGCACCATGGTGAACTTTTCGACCCATCGCTGTGGAATGCGTGCGTCACCGTCAGGATTAATATCAGCTTCGGCGATGTGCCAGTCCTCCGCCACGCCCCGATTAGCCTCATGCAGGCGACGGCCAAAAGCTTCCCGTGGTTCTTTGACCCCGCACACCAGACATTCAATTTCATCCATTGAACCGTGCAGAGCAACCACTCGCTCCAGGGTGGTATCGCTGCCGAGTTGGGCATCGATCCTGCGTTGACTGCGCTGATGTAACCCATCGACATTCTGAGTTACTACACCGGAGATGACACCGGATGCGTTCCATCGAGAAAGAATGTCATGCCCGGTGTGTGGCGTTGCATCATACATATACTGCCATCCCACAAACGACCGTGCCCAGTACCGGTGCCTCGCGGCGTCGTCGTGTAAAAATTCCTGATAGGTCATCGGTCGAGAATGCCGAAGCGAACCTTTGGGGCCACGATAATCCGGGATACCAGAATCTGTGGACATACCGGCACCTGTGAGGATGAGAGGTTTCAGCCTCAAAAGTTGCCCCATACCAGTGGACGCCACCTGCACATTTTGGTGCGGCGCTATATCGTCAATCACACGCTCCACTGACCGGATGGCAGCCTGATGCGTTGCATAGGCCGGATGATCCTGGGAAAGCGAAGATGGCTCGAAAGAAATCGGCCGGTCAGATGAACTCGTCATCTCACCGCGCCGATCTTTCAAGCTTCAGGAAGCCCCTTCGAGAAGAGCGCCTACGAATAGGATGAGTCCTCGTCGTACCCATCATCGTAGGGGTCATATTTTTCCGCGTATTCGGCGTACTCGTCGTGCTCGTCCTGATTGGGTTTCTTTGCGGATAGCTCTCGCTCTAATGCTGCCAAATCGGTAGCTGGCGAGAAGTACTTCATGTCCCGTGCCTGACGGG
>DHCFI07803__coassemble_1694_pt1 | contig 13297 bp, 15 predicted proteins | sample DHCFI07803__metabat2_high_PE_025 | metagenome-assembled genome bin DHCFI07803
TGAAGGACCGAAGGCTTGTGGTGGCCGCTGTTGTGAGACCGCCTGGTTGAGACCATTGAGCACTAGCGAATGAGCAATACGGCCGATCAGCGGTTCCGACGCTGCCGTCGGTGACGCCATAACGAGCAACACATCCGATAGGTCAGCCAGTGGAGCACGTGCGATGCTAGTGATGCCGATCACCGGTACCCCGGACATTCTGGCTGCCTCTACCGCTTCGAGAGTGTGCTTGTTCGCGCCGCTATAGCTTACGGCAACCAGCGCATCTCGTGGGGTGAGTAAGCGTGACCCGAACTGTTGTTGGAGCACATCCGTGGGAGCAACGGCATCGCGGCCGTGCATCATGAACCGCAATGCAGCTTCTTGTGCTGGCATTGATGATTCCCCAGAACCAATAAACATGATCTTGTGCGCAGCGTCTAAGACCTCTACCGCGTCAGCGAATTGTATCCTGTCCAAGGTATCCGAAACGGTTTGTAGCTCCTGAACGGCCGTCGAGAACACGTGGTCCATGACATTGTGGGTCGCGTCCCCTCCGGTCGTGTCGTCCTGCGCAACGCCCCTGGGTTCCTGCATGCCGAACCGAATGACGTCGTTGCGCAGCGCGTTATATCCGGCATAACCGAGCTTTTGTGTCGTTCTCACGACGGTGGCAGATGAGGTGCCTGCCTCCTGCGCGATTTCCAAGGCGCTGGATGCAGCGATCCGTTTCGTATCTGCTAAGAGAACTTCCACCACACGTTGTTCAGTCGGGGATAATCGGGAGCGGGACGTTCTCAGATGACCAATAAGGGCCCTGCGAGTTTTGGGTGTCGACTGTTGATACTTGTGTGCCATGTGTAGTTACAGGTTCCGGAACAGTTCAGCAGAGTATTCACAAATATCGCCGTTGAGGATATAGGGATGGTCGTACCCTAAGGCAGCTGATAAGCCGAGTCGAAATAGCGCTCCATGACCGACAAGTATGACGTTATGGCTACGGTGTCGTTCAGCAATGTATCGAAAGGCATGTAACGCACGCTGTTGCACCGCGTCATCAGATTCTTTGGCACACATGAGCTCTGCGAGGGTCTCTTCATCAAAGTCTCCTAGGTGCACACCCTCAGCCGGTCCGAAATCGCGTTCATTGAGGTTCTCTACGGCGTGCACCCGGGCGATATCTAGGATCTCAGCCACTCGTTGAGCTGTTTGAACGGACCGCATGAGCGGTGATGAGTAAATGGCGTGCCAGTGACCCATCCGTTGCAAAGTTTGGGCGGCTTTGGTGGATTCAAAGTAGCCTTCGGCGCTGAGCGGGTTATCGGTGCGACCTTGCAGGAGTCGTTTCTTGTTCCACTCGGTGCGTCCGTGACGGACAAAGGCCCATTTCATAACCATTCCTTGCCTAGAAGTCAGCTGGTGTATACGTTTCTACGCCGCTGATGTTACCTGCGCTCAAGGTAGCGCCTTCCCACAGGTGAATAATCGGCAACCAATAGATGACAAGGAAGATTCTTTTGTGTAACGCTGACGAGATTTACCCGGGCACGGCAGTTTTGCAGCTTAAAACACTCCACCCTCGCTGTATGTTTACAGCGAGGGTGGAGTTGAAGTCAGATCAAGACTGATGCTGACCGTAGTGAGCTGAAGCTTACTTCAGAGTTACGGTAGCGCCAGCGCCTTCCAGGGTTTCCTTGGCGGCATCTGCAGCAGCCTTGTCCACGCCTTCGAGGACGGCCTTTGGTGCGGCGTCAACGAGGTCTTTTGCGTCTTTCAGTCCAAGGGAGGTCAGAGCGCGTACTTCCTTGATGACACCGATCTTGGCATCGCCAGCGGATTCGAGGACAACGTCGAATTCGGTCTGCTCTTCTTCAGCACCTGCATCGTCGCCGCCGGCTGGGGCGCCTGCAGCAACTGCAACTGGAGCTGCAGCGGTTACGTCGAATTCTTCTTCGAAAGCCTTGATGAATTCGGACAGTTCGAGCAGGGAAAGTTCCTTGAACTGATCCAACAGTTCTTCAGTTGACATTTTTGCCATGGTATTGGCTCCTTAAAAGTCGTGTGTTTATTTGGTCCGGCACACAGGGTGCCACGAGTTAGGCAGCTTCTTGTTTCTCGCGCAGTGCTTCTGCGAGACGAACAGCCTTTTCGATTGGGGCCTGGAACGTAGCGGCAGCCTTCGACAGGGAGCCCTTCATTGCACCAGCCATCTTAGATAGCAGAACCTCGCGTGATTCGAGGTCAGCCAGTTGAATGACATCAGCTTCTTCAAGTGGCTGGCCATCCATGTAGCCGCCCTTGATGACCAACTTGTCGTGGCCTTTGGCGAAATCACGCATAACCTTGGCAACGTCAACGGTTTCACCCGAGACGAAGGCGATTGCGGTAGGGCCGGTGAGTTTGCCTTCGAGAGCAGTAACTCCGGCTTTTTCTGCCGCAATGGCAGTTAGCGTGTTCTTCGCCACGGCGTAAGTAGCGTTCTCACCCAGATCGCGACGCAAGGTCGTGATCTCTTCTACGGTGAGACCACGGTATTCTGTGACTACAGCCGAGGATGAGTTGCGGAACAATTCCGTCAGCTCTTCGACGGCTGCAGTTTTTTCAGCATTCGCCATGGCACTCCTTCCTTCGTGGATATGCCGGCCGCTCAAACACAAAAACGCCCCGTGCAGGTGCACAGGGCGCAAAGATTCTCGACTGCTCAGAAGACACAGTTCGTCTGTTGCTCTCATGTTCACCTGCGCGGGCCGCTCATACGATGAGCTTTTACAGTGTCATCCATTTTGCACAGATGAATACGACCGGCGGTCTTCGGTAGGCCCAAGCATACCTAGGTCGGCTCGGTGTTTGCAAATCGCGCCATAAGTGGTCACCCTGGTTGTCCCTGTCACCTTCGACTCGATGGAACCGTTTGCTATAGGTGCGTGAGCTACCGGCAACTTCGGTATCAAAGTTCCAATGGAGGATGAGAACGGTCTCAGACAGCTGTTCTAGCCGAACTCTTAGGCATGCAAAGAGCGGACCAGGAAAAATATTCCTGATCCGCTCTTTGCTAGCTCCCCACGTTTGAGTGGGTCATTTTTACTCGTATTTACTCGTCGTCTTCTGGAAGAACGCGAGTGACGTTTGGATCGATCTGAACGCCCGGACCGAAGGTGGTGGTTACAGTCGCTTTGGTGATGTAACGACCCTTGGCAGCGGATGGTTTCAGACGAAGGACTTCGTCAAGTGCTGTTGCGTAGTTCTCGGTGAGCTGCTCAGCGGTAAAGCTGGTGTTGCCGATGATGAAGTGCAGGTTTGCGTGGCGGTCGACGCGGAAGTCGATTTTACCGCCTTTGATGTCTTTGACTGCCTGCGCAACGTTTGGTGTGACGGTGCCGGTACGTGGGTTTGGCATCAGGTTACGTGGGCCGAGGATTTTACCTAGGCGGCCAACTTGGCCCATCATGTCCGGTGATGCAACGGCGGCGTCGAAGTCAGTCCAGCCACCCTGGATACGTTCAACCAAGTCATCGGAACCAACGAAGTCTGCGCCAGCTTCTACAGCGGCTTCTGCGTTGGCACCGGTTGCGAAAACGACCACACGAGCGGTTTTACCGGTACCGTGTGGCAGGTTCGCGGTTCCACGGACCATCTGGTCTGCTTTCCGCGGGTCTACCGAGAGACGCATTGCGACCTCTACGGTGGTGTCCTTGGAGGACGGGTTGATTTTTTGGGCTAGAGCAATTGCTTCGGCTGGTGCGTACGGACGGTCTTCTACCTTTGCCGCTGCTGCCTTATATGCTTTGCTGCGCTTTGCCATCTGCGTTTTCTCCTTATGCAGTTGTGGTGTCGTCGGGCCGCGCTCGGCCCTACCACGGGATTTGAGAAGTTGTGAGTTAGTCTTCGACGGTGATGCCCATGGAGCGGGCAGTTCCGGCAACGATCTTGGTTGCGGCGTCGAGGTTGTTGGCATTGAGGTCACGCATCTTGGTTTCGGCAATCTCTGCTGCCTGAGCCGTGGTGATCGAGCCAACTTTAACGGTGTGTGGTGTCCCAGAACCCTTCGCGATCCCAGCTGCTTTCTTAATCAGCTGCGATGCAGGTGGGGTTTTGGTGATGAAGGTAAATGAGCGGTCTTCGTAGACGGTAATTTCTACCGGGACGATGTTTCCGCGCATGGATTCAGTTTCGGCGTTGTAGGCCTTGACGAACTCCATCATGTTGACACCGTGCTGACCAAGTGCTGGGCCAACTGGTGGAGCAGGTGATGCTGCACCCGCTTCAATCTGGAGTTTGATCAGACCGGAGACCTTTTTCTTTGGGGCCATTTTGGGGTCCTTTTCTTCTTTGGATAACGCCAACCACAGGAGCGTGGGTGACGGGGCGATCACCGTGGCGCGGCGATCTGTACATTACAGGTCCAAACAAAGCCTTCGGACCTGCAATGAAGTCTTTATGCGGTTATTCTGCTTTGGCCACTTCGTGGAAGCCAAGCGTCACTGGGGTTTCACGTTCGAAGATGGTCACCAGTACGACCAGCTGACGTGATTCGACCTTGACCTCAGAAATCGTCGCTGGCAGGGATTCGAATGGACCTTCCTTGACGATGACGGAATCGCCAACCTGGTAATCCACTGATACCTGCGGTGCAGCTTCTTCGGCGGCTTCCCCCTTGAGCGGTGCGCCAGCCTTCTCAGCTTCTTTCGCGGCTTCTTGCATGAGTGACGGCGCCAGCATGTCAAAGATTTCTTGCTGTGTCAGTGGCACTGGATCATGGGCATTGCCGACAAAGCCAGTAACACCGGGAGTATGGCGTACCGCAGCCCAAGCGTCTTCAGTCATATCCATCCGAACCAGGACATAGCCTGGAACACGCACGCGGTTAATAACCTTGCGTACCGTGTTTTTGATTTCGACGACTTCCTCCATAGGAACTTCGATTTCGTAGATATCGTCTTCGACCTCGAGCGTCTGACTACGTGTTTCAAGGTTCGCTTTCACCCGACGCTCGTAGCCCGAGTAGGTGTGAATTACATACCAGTCGCCTGGGGCACGACGTAGTCGCGTACGCAATTCGTCTGCGACTTGTTCAGGATCTTTCACAGCAGGTTCTTGCGGAGCTTCGGTATCAGCAGACGCGGTTTCGAGGTCTTGGTCAGCTGCGATATCTTCTGCGACTTCAGCTGGCTCTTTGACGGCTACCTCGTCGGCTTCAGTATCAGCTACATCGTCTACTTGCTCGTCGCTATTTTCGACGTCAGCGGCGGCTTCAGCGGGTTCCTGCTTTTCCTGTGCGACGTCGTCGTTCACCTCGTCAACCGAAGCGGCTACTTCTTCAACTTCGGTTTCGAAATTTGGATCGAGTTCGTTCTCCGACACTAGGTATCCTGCTTTCTCAACGGTCAATCACGGGTATTTACTGACATCTTCACTAACGGGAAGTCCCCCGCGATGCATGTGAAGTTTTTAGAGGCCGTCAGAACTACCGAACACCCAGGATGCACCCATACCGAACAGCCAGTCGAGCAGGCTCACCAGCGCAATAATGATGACCACGAAGACCAGGACTGTGCCAGTCATTTTAATGAGCTCTTGCCGGGTCGGGGTAACGACCTTGCGCATCTCGTCCACGACTTGACGCAAGAACATCATGATGCGAGCAAAGAACCCACGCTTTTCAGCGTTCTGGGATGCTGATGTATTGCTCACTGATCCTCGCTACATACGGTTTGCTGATAGGTTCTTCGATTCTTTCGAACCTCATGCGCAGGGCAGACAGGACTCGAACCTGCAACCTACGGTTTTGGAGACCGTTGCGCTACCAATTGCGCCACTGCCCTAGGTTTTGACCGCACACAAAATCTGGTGTGCGACCTACACCAGAGTCTAATCATAGCTAATGCAAGCCGCCTCGACAAATCCAGTGGATCCATGGGAGTCACAGCGGGAGGCAGCATACGTCACTAGACCGCAGGACATATAGGCTGATGCAGTATCATAGCCCCCAGATAAAAGCTTGCGAGCTGCATGCAGTCCGCCCCAATTCGAAAGGCTCAGGCCACTCATGGTTGAACCCGCACGTCGCGTTTCTGCCCGTCTGCAATCCATCCCCGAATCAGCAACTCTCGCGATTACCGCGAAGGCCAAACAGCTGCGGGCCGCAGGCGAGCCCGTGATTGGCTTCGGCGCTGGCGAACCTGATTTCCCGACCCCCGATTATATCGTCAAGGCCGCACAACAAGCCGTAGTCGACCCGGCGAATCACCGTTATACACCTGCCGCAGGGCTGCCCGAACTGCGACAAGCCATTGCAGATAAAACACTGCGCGACTCCGGTGTAGCCGTTGAAGCATCCCAGGTAATTGTCACCAACGGTGGGAAACAGGCCGTGTACAACACATTCGCCGCCCTCACCGATCCGGGTGACGAAATCCTTTTACCCGCCCCGTACTGGACGACTTACCCGGAAGCAATCAAATTGGCTGGTGGCACGGCAGTGGATGTCTTTGCTGGCGCCGAGTCAGGTTACAAGGTCACGGTGGACCAGCTTGAAGCGGCTCGGACTGAAAACACCAAGGCTTTGGTCTTTGTTTCCCCGTCCAACCCTACGGGCGCGGTCTACACGCCGGAGGAAACCGCAGCCATTGGGCAATGGGCGCTGGAACAGGGCATCTGGGTCATCACCGACGAGATCTATGAACACCTGGTCTACGATGAGGCCATTTTCACTTCGATCGTTAAAGCTGTTCCGGAACTTGCTAACCAGGCCGTTATCCTCAACGGGGTAGCCAAAACGTACGCGATGACCGGTTGGCGTGTTGGCTGGATGATCGCCCCGGCAGATATCACCCAGGCCGCCACCACGTTACAGTCGCACGCCACTTCAAACGTGAACAACATTGCCCAAAAAGCCGCCCTAGCAGCGGTATCTGGGCCCCTTGATGCCGTCACCGATATGCTGAAAGCCTTTGACGAGCGTCGTCAAACCATGGTCAAGATGCTCAATGAAATCGACGGATTCCATTGCCCGACCCCCAAGGGCGCGTTCTACGCCTATGTTGACGTGACGCGAGCTATCGGCAAGGAAATTGCTGGTCAACGCGTAGACACCTCGACCGAACTGGCACAAGTCATTCTCGACAAAGCTCAGGTCGCGGTCGTGCCGGGCGAAGCCTTTGGGAAGACCGGCTACTTGAGACTCTCGTACGCGCTGGGCCTGGAGGAACTCGTTGAAGGCGTGACCCGCATTCAACGACTCATCAACCAGTAACCGCATACGCTGAACGAAACCTTTACTCTGTGCGCAAATGCGTCATAAACTCATTGTTTATGACGCATTTGCGAATCTCTGAAGCTGCCGATTACCTCGGCGTCTCGAACGACTCACTTCGCCGTTGGATTAGCAACGGAAAACTCAAGGCCTACCAGGACGACGCCGGAAAACAAACTGTTTCTGGAGCCGATGTGGCAGCACTGGCACAAGACGCTGCGCAGGGCCGCCAGAATGCACCAGCAGAACTGACCTCATCCGCCCGAAATAAGCTAACCGGATTAGTCACCAAGGTTGTATCCGACAAGGTGATGTCACAAGTTGAAATGCAGTGCGGTCCATTCCGGATGGTATCGCTCATTTCAACCGAGGCCGTTCAAGAACTCGACCTGCAAGTCGGCTCCCCTGCTGTGGCAACGGTCAAAGCCACTCACGTTGTTCTGGAAACCACTGGACTATCACAATGAGACATCCACTCGCAGCCCTCCTCACCGCCACCACTCTTGGTATAACAGGATGTAGTGGCACACCGGATTCCCCAGAGGCCGATGTCACAGCAGAAGAGGTTTCTCTAACAGTGCTGGCCGCGGCCTCTCTCCAGAAATCCTTTGATGAAATCGGCGAAGAATTCACCGCCGACCACCCTCATATCACATTGGACTTCAACTATGCCGGCTCCTCCACACTGGTGGAAAATCTTGAAGCGGGCGTCCCTGCAGATGTCTTCGCCTCGGCAGATGAGTCCAATATGCATAAGGCCGAAGAAGCTGATGTTATTGAGCCAGAGACCCGAGGGCTATTCGCTTCAAATAAACTCGTGGGCATCGTGCCGTCGGATAATCCCGCCGATGTGTCAACTTTGGAAGAGGCGAATGCTGAAGGCGTGAACTTGGTAGTTTGTGCACCACAAGTCCCCTGCGGTGCACTATCGCAGACCTTGGCAGACGCCGCTGGCATGACGTTGAATGCTGTTTCTGAAGAACAGCAAGTTACTGATGTGCTGGGTAAAGTACGTTCCGGTCAGGCAGACGCGGGGCTGGTATACGCCACTGATGCTGCACTGGCCCCGGATGAAATCGACACCTTCGACCTAGATGGCGCTGAGGATGCATTGAATATGTACCCGATTGCCCGAACAGCAGACTCTACGCATCCTGATGCAGCCGATACCTTCATTGAATATGTTCACTCCGAGCCCGGGCAGGCTATCCTCGAAAAAAACGGCTTCACCGCACCCTAGGACACCCCCAGAGGATTGATGACCACCACAACGAACTCTTCGTCAAAAGTCACGCGGCATTCAATCTTGACCGCCGGCATCCCCGGCGCAACCATAGCTATGGCGCTGCTGGCCGCCGTTTTCTTTGTCCTTCCATTCGTGGCGCTGCTTACCGGTATCACCTGGTCCGATATCCCGACGCTGTTGACTAGCCAATCGGCACTCGATGCACTGTGGCTGTCACTACGAACCTCAATAGTGGCTACTACCATCTGCGTTGTCCTGGGAATCCCTCTCGCGTTAGTCTTAGCCCGCACTGACTTTCCCGGCCGCACACTCATGCGAGCCATCGTTTTGGTCCCGTTGGTTATCCCCCCGGTAGTTGCAGGCATTATCCTGACGGAAGCCTTCGGACGCCGCGGACTCATCGGCGAACACCTATCCGCCTTTGGTATAGACATTGCTTTTACCACCGCGGCCGTGGTGATCGCCCAGACTTTTGTTTCGCTACCGTTTATGGTGACCACATTAGAATCCCACCTCGGCTCATCCGGTGAGCACTATGAACGCACCGCCCAGTCCTTGGGTGCCTCGAACTGGCGAACCTTCATCACTATCACGCTGCCATTACTGCGGCCCGGATTGATCTCGGGTGCCGTACTTACCTTTGCCCGAGCACTTGGTGAATTCGGGGCAACTATCACTTTTGCAGGGTCGCTACAGGGCACCACTCGTACCATGCCCCTGGAAATCTACCTTGCACGTGAAACCGACCCAGAATCTGCTGTTGCCTTATCATTAGTGTTAATTCTGATAGCCATCCTGGTCATTGCCATCGCCTACTTCCGTCCCGCCAAAAACCAGAGCTAGGCCGCGCCGATGACCACACAGGCTACTAATCTCGATGTCAATCTCACCGTTGTCCAGCGCAACGTTGATCTCACGTTTAGTGTGCCAGAAGGACAAACACTCGCGTTACTGGGATCCAACGGTTCTGGCAAAACCACAACCCTACTTGCGCTTGCTGGCTGGCTGATCCCCGATAGCGGCCATGCACGACTTGCCGATACTGTATTGTTTGACTGCCCAGCTCCAGCAGCAAAACCCCGCGTATGGGTGCCCGCTGTGGATCGTGGTATCGGATATCTTTCACAGAACCATCACCTCTTCCCTCATTTGTCGGCCCACGAGAACATTATGTACGGCATGGATCGTGCAGGGATCGTTGGTCGCAAAGCTCGCAAGGGCAAGGCCGCAGAGTGGTTGGAGCGCGTTGGCTTAGCTGGATACGGCAAACGCAAGCCCGGACAACTTTCAGGTGGTCAGGCCCAACGTGTGGCGATCGCCCGGGTACTTGCCTCCGGGCCTCGGCTAGTCCTACTTGATGAACCCTTGGCCGCGTTGGACGTTGAAGCTGCACCAGCTATCCGACAGTTGCTTGCTGAAGTCCTGACAGACCACACAGTTGTTCTAGTAACACATCATCAAAACGACGTCGACGCTCTGGCTGATCGCGTCCACCACATCGATCCCCAGGGCCCAACACGACCTACTGCGCTATAAGTATGCTCGCTGGGGGAATAATGCTGGGCTCGGCAACATTAATATAGTCACGGTAGTCTTATACTTTGGCTACCCGACTGGCGACCGACTTTTTATCACGCTGAGAGGCAGAATCTATGTTGCGCACCATGTTCCACGGCAAAATTCACCGTGCCACGGTAACCGAAGCAAACCTACACTACGTCGGTTCTGTGACTGTGGATCAAGATCTGCTGGATGCCGCGGGCATCTTGCCTGGCGAATTAGTGTCAATCGTGGACATTACCAACGGAGCACGCCTGGAAACCTATACGATCGCCGGCGAGCGCAATTCTGGGGTACTTGGCATCAATGGTGCGGCCGCGCACTTGATCAATCCCGGCGATCTCGTCATCCTCATCGCCTATGCGCAAATGAACGACACAGAAGCCGCAACTTATCAGCCCAAAGTTGTGCATGTTGATAGCGATAACCGCATCATCGGTCTTGGTCATGACCCCGCCGAGGCGATGGCCGCAGGAATGCAACGCCCCCCACATGCTCGCGCGCTTCGCGACAGTCAAGCCGAACTCTTGGATCACTTCACGACATCGCAGGCCTAGACTCACGTCCTGTGGCTTACAAGAACCATAAGGGTCCACGGCTCCCCCAGAAGATCATTCCTTCTGCCTCTCAGAACCATTGCAGCGTCCCTTCGTGTCGATAAAGTTTTCATAACACCATCAAAATAGCCCTCGAACTGTTGAGCTAGTCACACTCATCCCGTTATGGTGGTCAACATCCTGATGAGCAGGTGTTCTTAATCACTCAACCGAGGAATAATGCACCCGAACAATCAACCGCGTCGCTGCTCTAACACAGGATCGCGGCTGGTCGGTGCATCATAAGGATGGTTTCTTTTATGCTTCGAAGCACATCAAGAATAACGAAGGCCGCTGCACTGTCAGCTACAGCTCTGCTGGCCCTCACCGCTTGCGGTGGCGATGGCAATGGCGAAAGCGCCGATAACGGGGAATCAGGTGAGGTCATCACCGTGGGCATCGCTGGTGAGGTCCCCTACTCCTACCTCAATGACGAAGGCGAACCTGAAGGCGCCACCGTAGCACTGGCCGAAAGGATTTTCGGTGATATGGGCTATGAGGTCGAGGCTGAATTAGTCGACTGGGACAACTTAATTCCAGGTCTGAATGCAGAGCGTTTTGATGCCATCTCGGCAGGGATGTCGATCACTCCCGAGCGTTGTGAAGAAGCAGCCTTCGCAGAGCCAGAGATCATGTACACCACCGCACTTTTGGTCGAAGAAGGCAACCCGCACGATGTCCAGAACCTCGACGATGTACTGGAAGCTCAAGAAAATGGTGAGGATATTCAATTAGCAACGCTCACCGCAGGTATCGAAGCAGGTTATTCCACTGACATGGGCTTGGACTATGACGGTGTTGGTAGCGCTGATGAAGGCATTGAGATGGTTCAAGGCGGACGCGCCGATGTCTTCGCCCTCACAGCTATCTCGCTGACTGAAATGGCCGGCGACGCAGATGGGGTTGAAGTCACTGAACCATTCGTGCAAGAAATCGACGGCGTGAAACAATACGGCGCCGGTTCCACCGTCTTCCGCCAGGACGACACCGAGACTCTTGACGAATACAACGAGCACCTCGCACAACTGAAATCCGACGGAGAGCTGGGCGAGATCATTGGTGAGTTTGGCTTCACTGATGCCGAGGTGCCGCCGGAGGACATGACCTCTGAAGCCCTCTGCGCTGGTGACCTCGAATCCCTGCAGGATATCGAGGACTAATTTCACCCTCCGCATTTTCCTGACGGCTCCGTCCGGCCACTCAAGCGGCCGGACGGAGCCAAACTTTTCACAGCAAAAGGAACTGGAGACCTCTTGTGGATTATCTCGATGCACTCTCCATGCACGCCTCTCGCCTCGGCGAAGGCCTGCTACTGACTCTGCAGCTCACGCTCATCAGCGGAATTTTAGCCTTTATTGTTGCGGTCATCCTCGGGCTCATGGCCGGTAGTACAAAGAAGCTTGTGCGCTTTCCCGCTCGCATCATCATCGAATTCTTTCGCGGCACGTCACTGCTCGTGCAATTAATGTGGCTTTTTTATGTGCTTCCCCTTTTCGGCCCCAGCCTCGATGCAATGCTTGTCGGAATTTTTGCATTGACCCTGAATTATGGAGCCTACGGTGCCGAGGCAGTCCGAGCGTCTATGACCTCCGTGCCGCAGAGCCAGTGGGAGGCCACCATCGCGCTGTCTATGTCATGGCCACATAAGATTCGTCGGGTAATCTTCCCTCAGGCATGGGCTTTGATGTTGCCCTCACTGACCAACCTCTGGGTACATCTACTCAAAGGCAGCTCGATCGTCTACATCATCGGCATGAGCGAATTTACTTTCGAGCTTCTCCAACTACGGCGCACAACAGACTGGTTTTTTGCACTCGCTGTGGTCGGTCTCGTTGTATATTTCCTCATTGCCCTGGCCCTGACTCAACTTATGCGACTACTGGAAGTCCGTGCCAAACACCGGCTCGGACGAGGCCCCAGCCTCAAAGAAATTTTGTCTCCGATGCCTCCCAAACCCTCCGTTGCCGACCACACCACAGCGCCCCATAGCATGGGAGGGTCCCGATGAATATGCTGACAATGCTCACTACGACCGTCGCCGGAACCGTAGATGCCCCTGACATTGATGACACCACAAGTTTCTGGCGTTGGGACTTCGCGTGGGAAGTCCTGCCGGAAATGTTGCGGTCCTTTCTCCAGGTGACCCTTCTGGTCACCATCGTCGGCACACTGATCGCTGTTGTGCTGGGCCTAGCAATCGCTATTTTGATACGGGTCTTACCTCGGCCACTGGCGTGGTTCGTTACCTGGGTGGCAAATTTCATCCGGATGACTCCGATTGTTGTTCAGCTGCTCGTAGTGTTCTACGGTTTTGTCTGGATGGAGCCCATGACCATTGCGCTACTGGTCTACGGTGTGCACTATTCCACGTATATGTCAGAGGTCTACCGCGCGGGTATTGACTCTGTGCCTACCGGGCAGTGGGAAGCCACGACGGCACTTTCAATGCCAGCAACCCGCGTCTGGAGCCGGGTAGTCATCCCGCAAGCGCTCCGCTCTACGGTACCGTCACTTGGAAACTATGCGATATCGATGTTCAAAGACACGCCATTTTTAATCGCGATCTCCGTTATGGAAATGGTGACGACCGCTCTGGAAATTGGTGGATTTACTTACCGTTACATCGAAACCATTACCATCGCCGGCGTAATCTTCTTGGTCGCC
>DHCFI07803__coassemble_1707_pt1 | contig 13049 bp, 10 predicted proteins | sample DHCFI07803__metabat2_high_PE_025 | metagenome-assembled genome bin DHCFI07803
GGTAGATGAGGAACAATTCGGCAGCGCACTGCCGATTATCACCTATGACGACGTCGACAGCACGATCGACCAGATCAATGCCGGTCAGTATGGCTTAGGCGCCTCAATATGGTCCCAGGACTTAGACCGTGCCAAACGATACGCGAATCGTTTGGAATCAGGCACAGTCTGGATCAACCAGCACACTGTTGTTGAACTCGATGCCCCCTTCGGTGGCTGGAAGACCTCAGGCCTAGGCCGCGAACGCGGCCGCTGGGGCCTCAATGAGTACCTAGAACCCCGAACCATCAACGCCTACATTGGCTCCTAGTCCAGCAGCACAATCACCACATCGATAGGAACATTGTCGTGTCAGATATTTTTTCAACAGAACTCATTACGCTGGGAACTGCTGCTGGGCCCGCGATTCGTGGCAAAGAGAATGGTATGGCCAGCGCCGTGGTAGTCGGCGGTCAGTTTTACATGATCGACTTCGGACTCGGATGTGTCCGCTCCGCGCACGAAGCCGGACTACGCGGTCAAGATTTCAAAGCCGGATTCATTACCCACCTACACTCCGATCACGTGGCCGAGTTGCCCGGATTCCTTATGTGGAACTGGGGTGAACCGGTCGAAGGATTCGATCACCCTATCTCGATCTATGGGCCTGGACAAGATGACCGGCACCCGGATGGCCAAGAGCTAGCCGGAACCGCGGGGCTTATCAACCACACGCTCGAAGCGTTTTCGTATGATCTCCGCATCCGCGAAACCGATGAAGCCCGACCTGTCATGTCCGAACTCATTCGTCCAGTGGAGATTACCATCCCAGAGTCGGGTATGGTCGAGCCGCGAGCTCCGTTCACCGTCTATGAAGACGATCGGGTCAAAATATCTGCGGCCTTGGTGGATCACCCTCCGGTGAACCCCGCATTTGCCTTCCGCGCTGACACCGCCGCTGGCTCAATCACGTTCTCCGGTGACACCGCGGAAAGCGACGCGCTGATTCGCCTGGCGCAGGACACCGACATTCTCGTACACGAAGCCGTGAACCTCGACTTTTTTGCGTCCAAAGGTTTCAGCGAGGCGTTCATGAATCACCAGCGTAAGTCCCATACGACGGCCGCGGGAGCTGGACGTGTGGCTACCGCCTCCAATGCCAAACACCTTGTATTATCGCACCTGGCAGGCGTCGCAACCACGGCAGAATGGGCCGCCGGAGCCAGTTCAACATACACCGGCCCGGTAGATATCGCGACCAGTGGTCAGCGCTTCGCCCTGGTTCCAGAGCCATCTTACGCGGCAGTGTAACCCACCTCGTTTCCCTCCACCACCGTTATTTACCCCTGCAGGCGCCTAGATACGTCTTCGAGGCGCTGCCAACCGGTTAATACATCGTCCAAGCGAGTCCGCCCAGATAACTCTATGATTTCCCGAACCTAAGATCCCGGCCAAACATGGTCACTCTCGCTTGCTAAGTGTGTTGGTGATGTTGGTGGCCTTCTCGCGATGCTTCGCGAGCTTAAATGCACTCGTGCACAACCACGTACGGTCCTAGACCAGGCTTTCCTGGCAGATCCGCTCGAACGAGATTATTAGGTGTGCTTCGACAGCAACGGTGGTTCACGTCATTACCGTGCACTAAGGCAACGGGTTGCAGATCACTCCCAAAAGCAGGGGCCAGTCAAGCTGGCTGCCCCGCGGTGTTTGATACTGCAGTCGGTCGATCACCTCAACCGGGACCTTCCCTAGGGCGAAGTCTTCCGAGACACCGTCATGGCAGCAGCATCTAGCGCACCACGTCGAATCCTCTGAAGAGCGATTCCCGCCGAACCAGAAGAACTCTTCGAAACAACCCACAGCCTGCAATCAGGGGCGCAGAACGGACTCATAGGACGCTGATAACGGCAAGTCAACCATCGCCGACTCAGCCTTCGTTTGTCAGAATTTAGCTTCCACCACGTAAATATACTCAAACCGTCGATCTCGAGCATAGTTCTCGGAGCCACCCCTGGTGGCTCCACTATGAACCCCTCGGTGGACATCAGTACTGCCACTATGCATCGACCAGGCGCGTGGTAACTATGCCCACCCATCATGCAGCTCCAAGAAACGCCAAAGACCGGGGATCTGAATCATCAGATCCCCGGCCTGTTGAACTGGCAGGTAGTGGAGCAAACCGAAATCTAGACGATATCGAGTCCAAGCTTCTTGCGATCGCGTTGCTGGTTAATCGCCACACAGGCGATCAATCCGACAACACCCATGATGACACCGGTCAGCATGAATGACTGCTCATAACCAATCGCTGGGGTCACCGCCGCGCTGACAAGCGTCCCGACGAATACCGGCGCAAGTAGTCCCCCAGTCGTGAGCACGGCATTGGTTACCTGAAGCATGGCACCACGCTGTCCGATGCTGGTCATCTCTGAACACACCAGGTAAGTCAGCGCAAATAATGCTGGAGCCGTACCAAATCCGAGCGTGAAACAGATAATCGCGAGCAGTGGCGAGCCAGCGAGTGTTCCGGCGAGCACCATCACACCAGAAAATACCGTCGCCAGACTCAAAACAAATCCACGAGAGTAGCGGCTGGACATGCCGCGTGCAGCAAGAAATTCGGTGAGCCAGCTGAGCCCTACAGTTGCGATGGCGCCCCAGATAGCAGGTAGCGCAATGAGTGAACCCGATTGCTGTGTGCTGGCCCCCATCACGTTTTCAAAATATGCCGGCAACCAGGTAGTTGCTACTGTAAAGGTCCAGTACCCGAAGAAGGAACACAGGACCGCCAGGATCCAACTTGGCGTCAATAGGGAACGACGGTACTTGACCTGCTGGTCTGCAGCAGCGACCCGGGCAGCAGCTTCTGGGTCAATCGCATCCTCGCCCCCGTAGCCTTCGATTTCTCGCTCGGCTTTGACAGAGGTGTATGGACCTTCCTTCCCAATAAACAGCCAGGCCACAGCCCAGATAACACCAATGACAGCAACAAAAACGAAAGCCGATTTCCAACCGAACGATGCGGTAACCCACGCCAACACCGGAGCAAAGGCGACGATACCAAGCGTCACACCGGCCGAGGCCAGCGCAGCTGGGGTCGCCCCTTTACTAGCTGGGAACCATTTATAGACCGCGTGCATCGTGATCGGTGCCAGCGGTCCCTCCCCAGCGCCCAACAGCAAGCGACTAAACCACAAAGCGGGCAATGAAGCGAATACAATTACGGGCACTTGCGCGATGGACCAGACCAGACACAAGATGAGCAGGATCCACTTGGCTTGGACCCTGTTTGCAATTGGGGCGGCAACAAGTTGTGCAACACCGAAAAGTATGAACACCGCACTGCCCAACAAGCCAAACTGTGCCTCGTTGATACCAAGGTCCTCCATGAGTGGCACGGCAACGATACCTAAGATCGCCTTATCAGCCCAGCTAATCATCATGAGTACCAGAAGCATCACGGTGACTATCCAGCCATAGCGTTTACGACGTTTCGCACTCCACAATGCTGGACCGGCGGCAGTCGGGCCTGAAGCCGCGAGAACCTGAGCGGCTGGTCGGTTGGCGGTTTGATGTGCCATATGTTGTTCCTAACGGGACGAAGCATTTCAAATGCTATAAAAAACAATACTCGCGACTAAAAATGACGCAGAATGGTAGGCCTCTGAGATCGCTATCCTAAAGGCTTACGGGGACGAACAGGGGTTTAGCGGCTAGGCGTGACCTTTACCGGGATGGAGTCAAAACCGCGCAATACGTTGTGAATCAACGGCGACGGCGCTCCGTCCAATTCGATGGTTTCGAATTTCTTGAGCATTTCCTGCAGGACGATTTCCATCTCAAGCCGTGCGATTGGCTGGCCGACGCACTGATGCAAGCCCATGCCGAATGCTACGTGTCCAGATGAGCTTCGGTCGAGACTAAATTCTGCGGCGTCATCGCCCCACTTTTCTGGGTCGCGGTTAGCCGCGCCAACGAATACGAGAATCTTCGAACCGGCAGGAATGTGGACGTTACCCAGGACTGTGTCCGTGGCCACGGTACGGTGGAATTTCTGGAACGGAGATTCAACGCGCAGCGCCTCATCGATGGCAAATTTTGCCATAGTCGGGTTTTCCCGCAACCGTCGCCAAGATTCTGGGTATCGCGCCAAGACCGACAGGGTATTCCCAATACCGAAGATTGTGGTGTCAACGCCTGCGGACAGTAGAGCACGAACAAGCAGCGCTGCTTGCTCTTCGGAAATGAGACCGTCTTTAACACGATCCCAGATTTTTGAACCGAAACCGACATCGTCGAGGGATTCACGGGCACAAAGTTTCATAACTACAGCAGAATGCTCATCGCCATTGGCAAATGCCTGCTGGTAAATATAGTTCTCCGGGCCGAAAGCATTAAACACCATATTGCCGTATGGCAGCAGGTGCTCACGTCCTTCTTCTGGTAGACCGACTGCGTCTGGGAAGACCCGAATGGGGTACTTTTCTGCCAACTGTGTCACGATATCGAAACCGTCGAGCTTTGCGAGCTCGCCGACTATCTCGACGGCTGGCAGCGTGAACGGTTCGCGCAAGGAGCGCACAGTACCCGGGTTAATGACACCAGTTAATGCACGGCGCATGACCGTGTGAATCGGTGGGTCAGATTCGAGAATGCTTGGTGGACGCCACGCGTCATCCTCACGGATATCGCGTGGACCAAGACCGCCGGATGACACGTAGGTTTCAAAGTCCATTAATACTTCATAGACTTCTTTATAGCCTACGATCGCGTAAGTCCCAGTAGCCTCTAAATAACTGACGGGCCCTGCTTGACGCAAGCGCTCAAGAAAAGGATATGGGTCAGCGATTGCTGCTTCGGTGAACGGGTCTTCGGTGAAAACTGTTGGTTCAATAATGGTAGTCATAAATGCTCCTCGGTGACTCACAGATCAAGTACTAGACGACTGCAACCGGCAGCGGCACGAGAGACGCAGACCAGCATAACCTCGCCGGCGTCTTTATCTTCCTGGGTCAGGACGGCGTCGCGGTGTTCTGGCTCACCAGCAAGAATGCGAGTTTCACATGTGCCACACAGTCCAGCTCGGCAGCTCGACAGGACACGTGCACCGGCCTCTTCGACGGCCTCGACGATGGTCTGATCTGATTGGACAGTGACGCTGCCCCCAGTTTGAGCAAGCTCAACTTCAAATGGCTCGCTGCTGGAAGCTGCGCCCAGTTCAGCCGCCACGAAACGTTCGGTGTGCAGCACGCCCGGGGGCCAGCCCATGCAGAGTTCTTCTATAGCGGTCAGCATGCCTCCCGGACCACACGCATAGACCAGCATGTGAGCACGAGGAAGCGCCAAGGCAGTGTTCAGGTCCAGGCCATTGCCTTCATCATTGGGATAGAGAAAAATCTTTTCTGGACCGTACTTGGTCAGCAATTCATCGGCAAAGGCCATACTGGTACGGGAGCGACCACCGTAGTGCAAGACCCATGCCTTGCCCTCAGCTTCTGCCTGCTCCAGCATCGGGAGCATCGGCGTAATGCCAACACCGCCAGCGATAAACATATACTTGCGGGATTTCAGCAACGGAAAATTATTGCGCGGGGCTGAGATGGTCAGCGCAGTTCCTGGGGTGAGATGCTCGTGAACGTACGCTGATCCCCCACGTGAGTCCGATGTGCGCAGGACGCCAATTTTTAGGACCGACAGGTCCTCAGGAGTTGAGCAAACAGAGTACTGACGGATCAGGTCGTCGCCAAGGTGCACGTCAATGTGCGCTCCAGGTTCCCAAGCAGAAAAATCAGTGCCATCTACTTTGCGCAACGCCAGCGAGACAACCTCGTCGGCGACTTTTTCTGCCGACTCAATCACAGTGTCAAGCGTGGCGGGGGATTTGGGTGGTGCAGTGATAGTCACGCTCTAGCTCTCCTTTTCATCGGGACCGCCCCAGACGGACAGGGCAATGAACTTGAGACAACATTAGGAGTACTCCACGTCACCACAAGAGTTTCTTTCCATCAGACGGAAAGCATTTTATGAGTGGGATCATATCTCGATGTGATCCAGGTACTAGACCTCCACAGAACTCAAGCTTCTAGCTATCCCCCGTGCTGCAATACGCAGCACGGGCACCACGGAACCAACCGAAGGCTGCACCTGATGCACAACGCCAAGTGCTGCAACGGCTTGGCCGTTCGGATCCAGTACGGGAACAGCCACCGCGTAATTGTCCATACCGGCTTCTTGATTCGACAACGCATATCCGGCTTTTTTCACGGCATCAACTTCTACCCGCAAATCTTGCGGTGTCAACAGAGTGTGCTCGGTCAGACGCACCATATCTTTGGCTGCCGATGCCATGAGATGCTGCCCAGCAAAGGCCAGCATAACTTTGCCAGCAGCTGACGCATGCAGCGGCAAAGGATCTCCTACCTTGCGGAATGGTGCACCGACGCGCGTCCCTGAAATTCGCTCGAGTAAGAGCACGCGGCTGCCCTCCAACACAAAGAGGTTCACCACATTATGCGTCACGAACAACACGTCTTGCATATAGGGTGCAGCGACTTCGGCCATATTTTGGCGAATTGGCGCCAAGAGTCCGAGCTTCCACAAACGCTGACCAATGACATACTCATTGTTCACGCGCTCTAAGGCTCCCCAAGTTACGAGCTCCGAAACCAAACGGTGAGCCGTAGAGACCGGCAGACCCGCACGACGAGCCATCTCGCTCAGTGATAATCGAGCTCCGCTAGGACTAAAGGCACCAAGCAGCGCTAGAGATCGAGCAGTTACCGTATCGTTTTTGGTCGCCCCTTCGTGGGCCTCACGTCGCGGATGACGAGGACGCGGATTCGCCATAGAACTCTCCTTCTATCGCTTAGTTGATTGTACTTGGTTGTCCATCTGCTTTCCATTAGACGGATAACAGTCGTCGCAAAGAGGGCTTCGCGGGCACAATCGATCCTGAGACAGAGGAGTTCTTCGTTGGCCCAACCGATTACCGTTTCTCATGACGCAGCTACGCCACAACTTCGCTCGAACAACGCCTGGCTGACCATCGTCACCACCGGCATCATGGCCGCGATCCACATCTGGAAACTACCCGTAGCGCTGCCAATACTCGAATCCGAGCTCGGTATGAGCCTCCTGGCGTCTGGCCTGCTGCTGGGGATCATCCAATTCGCCAGCATGGTCGGAGGCTTGCTCGTTGCGTGGTGCGGAGAAATGGCTGGGCTGCGACGTCTCATCGTCGTAGGACTATTGCTTCTAGCGGTGGGCTCACTCCTTGGTTCGACCACCACGTCAATCGAACTCCTGATGTTATATCGCGGCATTGAAGGCATTGGGTTTTTACTATGTACAGTACTGGCCCCAGCCCTGATTCGTCGGGTTTGTACTCCCGCACAACTAAATGTTGCTTTCTCAGCTTGGGGAGCATTTCAAGGGACCGCAACTATCGTGGGTTTTGCTGTAGGCGGTCTGTTATTAGAAGTGCTCAGCTGGCAACTTCTGTGGATAGTACTAGCAGTACTCACACTGTTCCTCATCGTCCCACTTCTGCGAACCACTGATCCAGACCCGCATCAAGCTACAAAGAATCTCACACGAAACTCGTGGCACCGCATTCTGAAGACGGTCAGGACCTGGCGCCCATGGGTAGCAGGTCTCACATTTGCTTCCTATACTCTACAGTGGATGGCGGTAATGGGCTTCCTTCCAACCGTGTTCGCCACCGCTAACATCGCTCCTCTACAGGCAGCATTATTGTCTGCAGTGGTCGGCGGTGTTAACGTTATCGGCGCACTGATAGCCGGGCGACTTTTGAGCAATGGTATCCAGATACGACACATTGTCGTTTCAACCTTCATGGCCATGGCCATCACATCGTTCTTATTCTTCGCAATTGATTGGAAACCTACAGGGCTGGGACTGACAGGACAGCTCATCTGTGCCATCTCATTCTCAATGATCGGTGGCACAGTACCCGCAGTATTGACTCGCCTTGCCGTCGATCTTGCACCGCCCGGAGGCTCCGTCGCAGCGGTCATCGGACTGATGCAGCAAATATTCAATGTCGGAAATTTCTTTGGGCCGGCATTGCTCGCATGGGTCGTGACGATGACAGGTTCATGGAACTCCTCGTGGTGGGTAACCGTAAGTTTTTCCATACTAGGGATTGCATGCACCTTGATTCTCACGACGGCATCGAAGGCTAAAAAATAGCTATACATCGTGTTCGAACCGGACAGCGCCCCATCACGGATCCTATTGGGGAAAATAACCTGCCATCAAGAAATACGGTGTTTCATCGTATGAAATGTCCGGTTAGACAAGCGCCCTATCGCTCACCGACAACGCCTCAGGCGAATCTAGACCGGGCTAACTTTCGGCCGGGCATATAGGACGGTCAGGGCTTGGAACCAAAGATTCAGGGCCCCGGTTTGCACCGGGGCCCTGATCACTCATCACTCACACCTTGAAGAGGTGCTCATAGTCTAAGAAAAGTCCTTTGGGAAAGACTTGAAAGTTCCTGTATAAACCCTCAGAGTTTTTTCGCCACTAGTCTTGGACAAGGAAAAGCTCCGACCGAAAAACTTTGAAAGTTTATAACCGGCCGGAGCTTCCCTTATCACTCACACCTTGAGGTGTTTCTAGGATAAACATATGGACCTTGAATACGGCAGGGAATTGGCTGGCTAAACCCTGTGAATCTGGATTACACGTGATGCTTCGCGATGTAATGCCGCAGCGCTTGGGCGTCAGTGCCCATTTCTACGGTGTGCTGCTCCAATTCCAATAACTGCGCAAATTCGGGTAGTAGCTCCGGTTCGAAGCCCAGTGCTTCGTTGACGATATCGCCAAATTTTTCTGGTTTTGCTGTTTCCAGCACGAGCATAGGGTGGCCTGGCCGCTGGAATCCACGAGCAACAGTCACGCCATCTGCTGTGTGCGGGTCGATCACGACTTCTGCTTTTTCATAGACCGCGCGAATAGTGGCAACACGGTCCTGGTGCGTGGAAGTCCCTGAAACCATACCGAATTCTTGCTCAAAGCGTGGCTGCTGCTCCGATAGATCGAGCGTGCCGGTGGTGTCGAGCTGTTGCCAGGCCTTGGCGAGCTGTTCTTGGTCTTGGTCGAGGACCAAGTAGATGAAGCGCTCCAGATTGGATGCTTTAGAGATGTCCATCGACGGTGAGGACGTGGCTAGCGTATTATCTGCTGAGCGTGGCTCATACTTGCCACTGCGGAAGAATTCGTCTAGCACGTTGTTCTCGTTGGTGGCTAGCACCAGCGTATCGATGGGTAACCCCATCTGACGAGCTAACTGTCCGGAAAATATATTGCCGAAGTTGCCAGATGGCACAGCAAATGAGACCCCAAAACCGTCTCGCTGGTCGGCGGGGATGCCATTGGTGACACGCAACCAGGCCCAGAAGTAATAGACACTCTGGGCAATGAGTCGGCCCAGGTTGATCGAATTGACAGTGCCAAGCGAATTGGCGGCCTTGAACTCGAGGTCACTGTTGAGTTCTTTCACGAGGTTTTGCGCGTCGTCGAAGACACCTTCGATGACGACATTATGCACGTTGTCGTCAGTGAGCGTATACATCTGTGCGCGCTGGAAGCGAGACATCCGCCCTTTTGGCGACAGCATGAACACCCCGATATTTGGTTTAGACCGGAATGCATATTCGGCAGCGGACCCCGTATCGCCAGAGGTGGCACCGAGGATATTCAGCGTCTGGCCGCGTTTCTGCAACACATAGGGCAGCGCTTCGCCGAGAAACTGCATGGCCATATCCTTGAACGCCAGGGTTGGACCTTGTGATAGATCCACCAGCGCTGACATCTGATCGATCGGCGTCAATGGCACGATCATTTCAGCGTTGAACTGGGTTCCGTAGGCTGCGTGGCACAGTTCGGCCAGATCTTCACGTGGGATGTCAGTCCAATACAGCGCGATGACCTCGGTGGCAAGCTCTGCATATGACAGTTCGCGCCAGGACTCCAGCGTTTCCGGAGCAACAGTCGGGATGGTTTGTGGGACAACAAGCCCGCCATCTGGCGCGAGGCCTTCGAGGAGGACGTCAGAGAAGTTGGACGGGTTCATACCGCCGCGAGTGGATACATATTGCATAGCGTTAGTCTTCGTAGATGAGATCGCGAACTTGGATAACTTCATCACGGCCCGGGCCAACGCCCACACCGGAAATGCGCACCCCGGCAAGTTTTTCGAGTGCACCGATGTAATCCTGGGCGTTTTTGGGCAGATCTTCCAGGCTGCGGGCGCCAGAAATATCTTCCTCCCAGCCGGGGAAGTACTCGTAGATCGGCTTGGAGTGGTGAAAGTCGGTTTGCGTCATCGGCATGACATCATGTCGGACGCCATCGACATCGTAGGCGACACAGACTGGAATTTCCTTGATCCCGGTCAAAACATCGAGTTTTGTCACGAAATAGTCGGTGAAGCCGTTGATCATGGCAGCATGGCGTGCCATGACCGCGTCGTACCATCCCGTGCGTCGCGGACGACCGGTGTTGACACCAAACTCGCCACCGGTGGTGCGCAGCTGGTCGCCCATCTCGTCAAACAGTTCGGTGGGAAATGGGCCGGCACCAACGCGGGTCGTGTAGGCCTTCACAATGCCAATAGTGCGGGTGAAACGCGTTGGACCAATACCTGCGCCGACCGAAGCACCACCGGCGGTGGGGTTAGAAGATGTGACGAAAGGATACGTTCCGTGATCCACATCGAGGAAGGTTGCCTGGCCGCCCTCCATGAGCACAACCTTGTCTTCGTCGAGGGCTTCATTGAGAATGCGAACTGAATCGACAACCATCGGACGCAGACGTTCAGCATAGTCCATGAAGTAGTCAACGATTTCATCAACGGTAAACGCACGACGGTTATAGAGCTTCACGAGCAGCTCATTCTTTTGCCGCAGTGCGCCCTCAATCTTCTGGCGCAGGATGGATTCGTCGTAGAGGTCCTGTACGCGAATACCCAGACGAGCGACCTTGTCCTGGTAGGTCGGTCCAATGCCGCGCCCCGTTGTACCGATCGCGCGTTTACCCAAGAAACGCTCGGTGACCTTGTCTAAAGTCTGGTGATAAGGCGCTACAAGATGAGCGTCAGCAGATATGCGCAAATGCGACGTGTCGTGTCCGCGGGTTTCGAGACCGTCAATTTCTTCAAATAACGCCTCGAGGTTAATGACCACGCCGTTACCAATCACAGAGATTGCCTGAGGCGACAGGATTCCGGCTGGCAATAGCTTCAACTCAAACTTTTCGCCGTTAACCACTACGGTGTGACCGGCGTTGTTGCCGCCGTTTGGTTTGACGACGTAGTCGACACGACCGCCAAGTAAGTCCGTTGCTTTGCCCTTGCCCTCGGCGCCCCACTGGGCTCCCACGATTGCGATTGCTGGCATAAAATTCATCTCTCCCACGGGGACGTCATCAAACAGTCCCGCAACATAGAAAGGTTCTCGCACCCGCAGCACGCTGGTAATTGGGTCGAGAACAGTTACAACCAAAGTTTACCAAAATCACAGTGCGGGCGGCAGATTGCGAAGCACCCTCGTCATCCTGGCCTATCAACCAACGATTCAGCGCCCCCATGTGGACCGCAGCAGTGTCGATACCCACATTGTTCGCCACAACACCGCACTATGTGCTCGGCCCCGCAAATTTCTGTGACAGAAAACATGAGGTAACCCCACCTGCGCGACGAACCAAGAATTCTTGCTCGCCGACCAAGCACAAGTGCACCCTGGCGCAGATGGCAGATGTTCAAGCCACGCCTCCAGACCACGACCCGCCACGCACAACCGCAGTGACTCGCGCCACGTTTCGCTCACTCTTGCCGTCCACCAGGACCCTTCAAACTGAGATCGCGCTGCACGACTGCATAGCTTCGTATATGATTTCTCCCAGCTTCACTATCGCTGTGCAATAGCTCACCACACAGCGTGCGGCACCACATTTTTATACTCTCAATCGGTGTCCCACGAAGACCTCGAGCATAAAGGAACTCATCATGGAAAAACTGATTCGCGGTATAGCCCGTATGCTTGCCGTGCTTTCAGCGGTTGCCATCGTGATAATGGTCATTGCGATCGCAGTTGACGTCTTCGTACGCAACGCCACCGGCGCTTCATTGCCCGGCATGATCGAAATTGCCGAAACTGCGATGGTCACGGCCGTAGCCTTCGGGCTGGCCTGGGCTGGCGTCAACGGCGAACACGTCGCCGTCACCCTCCTCACCGACCGCTTTAGCGCTAAATGGGCGAAGATCACCAATATTTTTGTTTGGGCACTCGTTGTCTTCTATACGGCATGGTTGTCCTACGCCAATGTCCTGAACGCCATCCAGTCCACCCAAGCAGGCGAAATCCGCTTCGGGCTGGTCCAGTGGCCAATGTATCCGATGCGTTGGGTACTGACACTTGGCTTCATCTCATTGCTGCTGGTGGCACTGGTCAATCTCTACCGCTGCCTTACCAACAAAGAGCCCATGGGTTTCTCTGACGAAGTCGAAGCAGCCCTGGCCGATGAGGCCATGCCTGACAGCGTAGAGAGCCCCACCGCAGAAACTGTCGAAGGAGGACGAAAATCATGACCGTTGGTAGTGTCATCGCTATTGTTCTGGTACTGATGCTCGTCCTGCTCTTATTGCGGGTACCCGTTGCAGTATCACTGGGTCTCTCCGGCGCCCTTGGTTTAGTTGCCCTACGCGGCATCAACCACACCACGCTAGAGCTAGGAGCCGTACCGTTTTCTGAAACGGCAACCTTTTCGCTGACCATCATTCCGATGTTCATTTTGATGGGTATGTTTGCGGTCCGAGCAAACGTAGCCGACTACGTCTTCAAAATTGCCGACCGCGTCTTGGGTAGTTTCCCGGGCGGGCTCGGCATTGCTACCGTTGCCGCTTCAGCAGGTTTCTCTGCTGTGTCTGGCTCTTCTATCGGTACGGCTGCCACGATGGCACGTCTATCGGTCAAAGAAATGCGCGCGGCGGGATATCCTGCTTCCATGGCCACGGCCTTGGTAGCGGTTGCCGGCACCCTGGGGTC
>DHCFI07803__coassemble_1717_pt1 | contig 12948 bp, 10 predicted proteins | sample DHCFI07803__metabat2_high_PE_025 | metagenome-assembled genome bin DHCFI07803
TGACTACATCGGATTGTGCACTGATAAAGACTTCACGTTCGACCCGATATGCCGGCTCGGTCCCAGGAGACGAGCTATTCTTTGTAGCTCCCAAAGTGTGCATCGTGTGCACGACGGGGGCATGCAGCTGCGATGCAGCCTGATGCGCCACCAACCCAGAAAGCCAGTAATGCGAATGCAACACCACAGAGTGGTTCGCATACTGCTTTACGGCTCTGACAAGATCGTCAGCAAATTGCGCTGTCAACTGGTCCAAAGCTTCTTTGGGTAATGATAAGCGACCGACACTGAGCGGGATCACTTTTGAACCTGTGGCCTGATCGAGTTCGACAGCCTGGTCCGTTACCGCTGTTTTTCGAGTAAAACTCAGGACCTGATAGCCAGCATGAATCAATGCTTCCGTGAGGTTTCTGATATAAACATTCAAACCTCCTGCGTCACCCTGTCCGGGCTGTGCTAGCGGAGAGGTGTGCATGGAAATCATGACAATCGTAAGTTGTGTACCCAAGAAATCCTCACCTGGTACCGAATAGGACTACCTTCGATGTTAAGCGAAAAAAATCGGAACACGGTATGCTTCCCATGTCCCGATTCTCAATCGTACAACGTGCGCGGAGGGGGACTTGAACCCCCACGAGCGATAAAGCTCACAGCGACCTCAACGCTGCGCGTCTACCAATTCCGCCACCCGCGCTGGTGGTGATTCCTCCAGGTACTGGAGAAGGCAACAGCGATAACTCTAACACAAATTATTTGGTGGTTGCACCATAGCCGGTCGTTGTTGTGTTCGATAGAGTGCAATTATGGCTGAACACACTGATGATCGCGCAATTGCGCCAGGCACCTTCCGAGATCGAGTGGCGAAAATCACTCGCGATCTAATTCAAATAGACACCACAAATTACGGTGGCAACGATTCACGCGGCGAGCGAGACGCTGCATCGTACTGTGCCACTGTGATGGACGCTATGGGTATGAATCCCGAAATAGTGGAGTCGGAGCCTGGTCGAGCTTCAGTTGTTGGACGTATGAAAGGTTGGGATCCTTCGGCGCCCGCCTTGATTTTGCACGGCCATATCGACGTGGTCCCCGCGGATGCCGCTGAATGGTCCGTAGATCCATTCGGTGCAGAGGTTATTGACGACGTCATTTATGGTCGCGGCGCAGCAGATATGAAGGGCATGGATGCAATCATGCTGACCGCCTTGGAACACTTATACGCCACGGGTCAACAACCAAGACGTGACATTATCTTGGCGTTCTTTGGAGACGAGGAAGCGGGAGGCGTCTACGGTTCCGCTTGGCTTGTTGCTAACCGGCCCGACCTTTTTGCCGGAGCTACTGAAGCTATTTCCGAAGTTGGTGGGTTCACGGCCACCGTTGCCGGTAAACGAGCATACTTTCTCCAAACGGCGGAAAAAGGTATTGCCTGGCTTAACCTCACAGCGACTGGGGCACCAGGCCATGGTTCGGCCCGACACGAGGACAACGCGGTGACCAAGATGGCGGATGCCATCTCGGCCATTGGCCACTACCAATGGCCCGTGCACTACACCGACACGACCCGTCAGTTAATGGAAGAAGTCGCCGAACTCATGGGGGTTGTCTTCAATGAGCGTGACCCCAGCACCCAATTGGAAGCTATCGGATCAGCGGTAACCTTTGTTGGGTCCACACTAAGTAACTCAGCGAACCCAACCGGTCTCACCTCTGGTTATAAACACAACGTGATTCCTGGCAAGGCAGAAGCGACGCTTGATGCCAGACCGTTGCCCGGCCAGGACGAGCACCTGCTGGAAACGATTCGCCAACTGGCAGGCGACGACGTAGAGGTGACGTACGAACACGGAAGGCAGGCCATTGAAGCGCCTTATTCTGGAGCTCTGGTTGAAGCCATGATTGACGCCATAGCAAAAGAAGATCCAGCCGCAGTGGTACTCCCGTTTATGATGTCTGGTGGCACGGACAATAACGCGCTGGCTCAGTTGGGCATCGCTGGGTATGGCTTTATTCCACTTCAACTTCCACCAGATTTGGAATTTCCAAAACTCTTCCATGGCATCGACGAACGTATGCCGATCAACTCACTGGATTTTGGGGTGCGTGCCCTGCTACGCATTCTAGAACCAGCAAAGAATGTTTCCTGAAAGGACATAGATGGCCTTACCTTCTTCGCAATATCAACAACAGATCGATTCGGTTCTCACTGATGAAATTCTGACTGGAATTCGTGAACGTGCTGCCGGTTACGACGAACGGAATGAGTTTCCGTATCACGATCTTGAGGTGCTTCGTCAAACAGGATACTTCGCTGCACTTTCTTCGAAGCAAGACGGGGGATTAGGGTGGAATTTTTCAGCCGTTGTTGATGCCCAGAAAAAGCTTGCCGCCTACGCTCCAGCAACCGCTTTAGCCGTGAATATGCATCTCATTTGGTCCGGCGTAGCCAGTATCTTCCAAGCCAATAACAATCATGACCTTGACTTTATACTTCAGGAAGCTGGCGCCGGAGAGACCTATGCATTCGGCATCTCCGAAGCAGGCAATGACGCTGTGCTGTTCGATTCGGAAACTCTCGCAGAGGAACTTGGTGACGGATCGTTCAAATTTACCGGGACCAAGATTTTTACTACGTTATCGCCCATCTGGACTCGCTTGGGCACATTCGGTAAGACCGCAGACGGCACAGAATTGATATATGCGATACTCGATCGTTCAGAAGGCAATACCGAGTCTGATGGTTCCAACTGGGACATGCTCGGCATGCGAGCAACGCACTCGTTTGTCACACATCTCAACGGCGCAGTGGTACCCTCCGATAGGATCATTCGACGCATTCCTACCGGTCCCAATCAAGATTTACTTACATTTGGTATCTTTGCCGCATTCTTAACCTTTACTGCGGCCGTCTATGCGGGGATCGGGGACCGTGCAGTAGAAATTGCGGCAGAGAAACTGCACCGCCGGAAATCAAAGGTTCATGACGCAGCGCTGTCACAAGACCCTATTCTGCGCTATAAACACGGCGAAGCAATTTTGCGTCAAATGACTCAGGACCAGCAGATAACAGGGCTAGCCGAAGCGATCACTCAGCTTACGGACTACGGCGATGAATGGTCTACACGCCTCGTAGCCAACAAAATTTCAGCCATCCGTGTTGCCAAAGCGCAAGTTGACTATGCCTTCGAGGCCGCTGGGGGAGCAGGTTTCCACCGCACCGAAGAAATTGCACGGCTCTACCGTGACGTCATGGCTGGGCTGTACCATCCATCGGATGATGAATCAGCTCACACGACATTCGCAACTTTTGGCCTCGGCCCAATCAGCGAATAGTCACACCACAACCAGGGTGGACTCGACCTTTATGGCCTTGCGCCGCAGCCAAAAGCGTCGAGTCCCGCCCCTGTAGAGCAGTGATCTTTGCAATTCCCAGTGTCCGTATTCTGCGTGCTCGACTAGCCGTTGTCGAGCTGCTGGCAAGGAATCATTTGGCGCAACTGTGATCACCAAATATTCCCATGCGTTGTTCCTGGTTAGAGCATCGACACTGCTGGCAATCGGGGTCTCTCGCACTCGCTGATCCTCCTACTGGTAGCGTGCTCTTCCGTGAAATAGTACATCTACTGTAGTCAGCTCGCCTCGAAAGCGGAACGTATCGATTTTACTGTTTCGCAGCAGGCCAAGCACATAAACACATAAAGTGTAGTCACTCGACATAATCCAAGATAATCTAGACTCCATGAGCACCGATCCTCGCGTCTCGCTAGACGCACTTGTTTCCGCATTCCAAGAACACTTTGCTGCCGCAACGAACAAACGTGGCGAAGATGATCCAACATTGGAGCACACTTATTACGCCCTAGCTGACGCATTCGAGGGCTATGAAGATGCGCTCTACGACGCTACGGGAGAAGTCACACCGTTAGATATATTCGAAGACGACGATGAGGACGACGACTTCGATGACTATGACGATGATGACTTTGACGACCTCGACATTGAGAACGAAGGTAATAACGGCGAGGATGACTAACTAAAGTCAACGTGTCGTAGCTTCAGAACTTTTCCATTTGAGTGTCGTAGGCTTGACCGAGTGAACTGGATTGAAGTTATCATCCTAGGTCTGGTGCAAGGCCTAACAGAATTTTTGCCGATCTCGTCGTCGGCGCACCTGCGCGTCGTCGGTGAATTCTTGCCCGGTGCAGCAGACCCTGGAGCGGCGTTTACCGCCATAACCCAAATTGGTACCGAACTTGCTGTACTGCTTTACTTTTGGCGAGACATCACAAGGATTATTACCCAGTGGTGTCGGGCGTTGGCAGGGAAAGTCGCTCACTCGGATCCCGATGTGCGGATGGGCTGGCTCATCATCGTGGGTTCTATTCCCATCGGTGTGCTCGGCCTATTATTCGAAGAATACATTGACACGACGTTCCGCTCACTTTGGCTCGTAGCGACCATGCTGATTGTTTTCGGTGTAATCCTTGCGATGGCTGATACCTGGGGTAAACAAGTCAAGCCCTTGCGGAAGCTGACCTGGCGCGACGGCATCTTATATGGGTTTGCCCAGGCGATGGCGCTCATCCCCGGCGTCTCACGCTCCGGAGGGACCATCACGATGGGTCTGGCCCTGGGTTATACACGGCAGGCAGCCGCGCGCTATGCGTTTCTGCTCGCGGTTCCTGCGGTCTTTGCCTCAGGCTTTTATAAACTAGCGCAATCAATTGCCAGCCCAGATCCGGCAGCAACTTACGGCATGCTCGAAACGCTGGTAGCGACAGTAGTAGCGTTTTTCGTCGGCTATGCGATCATTGCATGGCTGATGAGATTCATTTCGAACAACTCATTCAAAGTCTTTGTTTGGTACCGCATCCTATTGGGTGCAGCCTTGTACGTCTTACTTGGTTTGGGCATCATTAACGCCTGATCCGTAGCACATATAGGACCTCACCGGATAAACGTCATTCGTAAGGAACACGCTAGCTTTCATGAAATCTTGGATTACTCCATTTCCAGTTGCCCTTCCTCGACAGGAAGACCATCTACAACTTTTTGACACTGCCACTCAGCAAAAACAGCGAGTTACCGTTCACAAGAACCACGCCACAATGTATGTTTGCGGCATCACGCCTTACGACGCGACGCACTTAGGTCATGCCAACACCTACGTCGCGTTTGATTTGCTCTATCGCTATTGGATCGCAGCAGGATATCGCGTTACGTACACCCAAAACGTCACCGATGTTGATGACCCCTTATTCGAACGGGCTCGAGAGACCGGCGTGGATTATCAAGAACTCGGACAAGAACAAACCGACCTGTTCCGCTCTGATATGCAGCACCTCAATGTCTTAGCCCCGTCACACTACTTAGGGGTAGCAGAAACAGTTGACTGGATTCAGACCCTCGTACGCCAAATGGTGGAAGCGGGTGTGACCTATACTGTGCCGGGTGATGACCAGAACCCGGATGGCGACATCTACTTTTCTATCGAGGCCGCCGAACAACATTCGGACTGGCGTTTAGGCTCGGTCAGCGCCCACTCGCGAGACGAGATGGCAGAGATCTTCCCCGAACGCGGCGGTGATCCAGATCGTGTTGGGAAACGGAATCCTCTCGATCCGTTAATCTGGTCGGCTCGTCGGGAGGGCGAACCCTACTGGCACGACGACGTTCTTGGAGCCGGCCGTCCAGGTTGGCACGTTGAATGCTCTGCGATTGCTCACCACACGCTACCGGCGCCCTTCACAGTTCAAGGCGGTGGTTCAGACCTACGCTTCCCGCACCATGAGTTCTCTGCGGCACATGCAACGTCAGTAACAGCAAGTCCGATGTCTGAACACTACGTTCATTCCGGCATGGTGGGCCTCGACGGTGTGAAAATGTCGAAGTCCCTTGGCAACCTAGAATTAGTATCCAATTTGGTTGCTCGCGGCGAATCGCCGATGGCAATTCGGACACTACTTTTAGACAATCATTATCGCAGTGACTGGTCCTACACAGATAATGCACTCGCGACAGCTACTCAGCGTCTCGAATCATGGAAATCCGCCATGGCTTTTGAACAACCTGGGCAGGCTGAAGCCCTCACGACGGAAATATTCACTGCGCTGTCAGACGACCTTGATGCTCCACGAGCTTTAGCAGCCGTGGATGCTTGGGCAGCGCAAGCCAGCCGACAAGCTATGCCCCGCGACCCCAATCTGCAGTCTGTCAACGTAGCCGTTGTTGTCGATGCGCTCTTGGGCATCAAACTGTACTAACTGCAGTCAAAGACTAAGGGCACCCACGAACAAACTTGTGGGTGCCCTCAATCTTTTCAGAACTTTTCTAGGGTATGCCGTCTCCACGAGAGGCTGTGCCCCCATCATCGTCATTACGCCGTTTCAGGTAGCGTTCAAACTCTTTGGCAATCTGCTCACCCGATGCCTCAGGCAATTGTTCTGTGTCGCGGGCCTTTTCCAATTGTTCAATGTAGGCCGCTACATCTGGATCTTCGCCAGCAAGCTCGTCGACACCCCGCTCCCAAGCAGCCGCATCATCGGAGAGTAGATTCATATCCAAGCGCAACCCGAGAAGTTCTTCAAGCTCTTGGACCAACGCCAGCTGGGCTTTGGGGGACGGCGCTTGAGCAACATAATGGGGGACTGTGACCCAAGCCGACACGGTTGGGAAGCCACGAGAAGCCGAGGCGGTCGTGAGTACGCCGGTAATGCCAGTGGGCCCTTCGTAGGTGGGCTGAGCATAACCATTCAAAGCATCCCGCAGGTCCTTATGCGCAGAGGATTTTGACGGTGTCAACGGCCGAGAGTGCGGCACATCTGCCAGCAGGGCACCGGTAACGACAATCGCATCGATGTCCCATTCTTCGGCGTAGTCGAGAATTTCCTTGACAAAATACCGCCAACGCAAACTTGGCTCAGTTCCCAGAATCATAAACAGCTCGGGCTGATCTGGTTGCGTCTGTCCCGCTACGGAATGAAATACTCTCGTGGATGGCCAAGCAATATGACTGGTGCCATCAGCATTCCGAGTGACAACCGGTCGGGTGACTTGATAATCGTAGTAGTCGTCTTGATTCAGTTCGGTCATGAGTTCAGCGTTGGTTTGCCGCGCAATTTCTTCGATCGCATCCGTCGCAGCGTCACCAGCATCAGACCAACCTTCGAAAGCAGCGACCATCACCCGTGCAGCGCGAGATGTCCGTCCAGTTAAGGTAGGAGTGTGCTTCGCTAACCAGCCCAAGAAGCTCTGGTCCACGCCAGAAAATTCAGACATAGATTCCATTCGATACGTTCAATCAATTAATACACCCCAGCTTAGCCAAGTGTTTCCTCCCGTGATACCCGTGTTCGCTGACACCTCGCAGAGTGTGAGCTCATAGACACAGTGCGCCACGCCCACAGCGCAATTTAGACATCATACGCTTCTGGCACCATGGTGCTGCGAAAATATGGCAGTCTTTAATGGATACCCCTCATTCAGCGACACCTCTAGGATGGTTCCTTCAGTATGACCGCCAAAAAAGGCCTGAAGATTGCCTCACTGGCCGGCATACCAATTTATGTCAGCTGGTCTTGGTGGTTCTTTGCCGCATTGATCATGGTGGTCTTCCGACCTACATTTGCCCAAGCGTTGCCAGAAGCCTCGATGGCTTGGACATGGGCAGTCGCTGCATTCTTTGTGCTGATCATGTTCGGGACAGTGCTCATCCATGAGCTGGCTCATGCACTAGCGGCTATAAGTTTTCGGTGGCAGGTCAATGAGGTGACTCTCAACTTCTGGGGTGGCGCCACAGTCTATGAACATTCCTCCACCGGAAAACAGCAAACTCCGCTACGGTCACTGATCGTTGCTATTGTGGGTCCAATTTCCAACCTCGTCATTGCAGCAGCTGCTTGGTTACTCCTGCAAGTTCTGTTGGACCCTGCTGGCACAGCACAGGTGCTCCTGACCATTACGGTCTGGACAAATCTCTTGATTGGCGTCTTCAATCTCTTGCCGGGTCATCCACTGGATGGTGGGCGTGTTGTGGAATCCTCAGTCTGGGCTGCAACCGGCTCACGTGCTCGTGGCATGCGCTCCGCGGGCTGGTCTGGTCGTGTTATTGTAATGCTCTTACTGGTTGGTGGGGTACTGGTACCGCTCGTACAAACCGGAGAGATCTCACCGTTCACCTTGGTGATTGTTGTACTCCTGGGCGCCATGCTCTGGCAGGCAGCCTCCGCGGCCATCAAGGCAGCTGAAGCGCAACTTTTGGCTGAACAACTAACCATCACGGGTTTAACGACGCCGGTCCAAACAATTCGCTCTGATGCGAGCATTTCGAAGTTACTGCCGTTACTCAATGGTTCGAGTCCTGGACGCGAATACCAGCAATTACCTATAGCGGTTCTAGAACTCGATACCCATCACGGCCATGAGATACTGGTTGGACTCGTGGACTCTCGTGCTTTGGCCTCCGTTCCGCGAAGCTCATGGCATCTGCCGGTGCACACGGTGGCGCGTGCTTTAAATCCGCAAGCACAGGTACATACGTCAGATAACGTTGAAACGCTGTTCACTCGATTTATGGAGTTCCCAAACGAACTCATTGCAGTGATTGACGACACGCAAGTGCCCCACAGAATACTTGGCATCATTAATCCGGAGTCTCTGGCCGGACGGCTCCAAGCCTGAACCAGTTTGTGAAAGGACTGTTGTATGACCACCTCGGGTGATCACCATCCACCGATCGGAGCTCTCAGTCGTCGCGGCCCTTTGCGGGCCGGTGAACGAGTCCAGCTCACGGATGAACGCGGCAAACTCCATACGATCACACTCTTAGCCGGTGAATCATTTCATACTCAACACGGAGTACTCCATCATGATGAACTGATTGGCGGTCCAGAAGGAGTCGTCATTGAAAATACCCACGGCTTTGAATACCAGGTCTTACGGCCACTGATATCGGACTACGTTCTATCTATGCCCCGTGGTGCCACAGTAATTTATCCCAAAGATACCGGCCAGATTATCCATATGGCAGATATTTTTCCAGGCGCACGGGTGATTGAAGCCGGTGTCGGATCCGGTGGCTTATCCATTTCGCTCCTGCGGGCGGTCGGTGAGCAAGGCAGCGTCTTCTCGTATGAGCGACGCCCAGATTTCGCCGAGATCGCCGAATCAAACGTGACAACGTTTTTTGGACAACGCCATCCAGCATTTAGCATCACCTTGGGAGACGTCCAAGAAGAAGCCCTCGACCAACACGAACCAGGTTCAATCGACCGCGTCGTCTTGGATATGTTGGCTCCCTGGGAGGTCGTGGATACCGTTGCCGAACTGTTGGCGCCCGGAGGTGTGTGGTTGAACTACGTTGCTACGGCAACCCAGCTTTCCCGCATTCACGAAGCGATCCGAGACGACGGCCGCTTCACAGCAGCCGAAGCTTCTGAAACCATGCTTCGTGGTTGGCACCTCGATGGGCTAGCGGTACGACCACAGCACCGCATGGTTGGTCATACCGGCTTCTTGATCATGGCCCGCAGACTAGCTCTGGGCCAAGAAGGACTAGAATTACGCCGTCGTATCAAGACCTTCAAACAAGAAGACCTGGATATTTGGACGCCCGAAGCCCCTGAACAGTGGCAACCTGAACAACATGGTCAACGGGAACCCACAATAAAGCGTAGTAAGAAGGCAGTCCGTCAGGCCAAAGCCCAGGCTGAACGCTCTCAGGAATCGGTGCATGCTGCGCGGTCCGCTAAAAATTCGCAACAAGACGACGAGAATCCCACATGAACCCAAGACGGAAATCTCCATGCCACGTAGACTGTTGACTACGTATCCGTAAACTTTTGGAGGTAGGGTTCGCTTGTCTGACAATGCGCCGATCGAAACACCACAGGAGTCGGTCTCTGCCGAAGTACATACAGATCTACAGCAAAAGTATGACTCGACACGGCACAGACTGGCCACCCTGGTGGAGAACAACCGGCAACTTCGAGCAGACCTCGACGCCGCTTCCCGCAATAATCGTCGCATGGTCGATATCCTGAATCTCACACGGGATGAGATCACAGACCTCAAAGACTCCATTGCTGACAATGCGCAGCCACCATTTAACTTTGCTACCGTGTTGGAAGTCCATGCCGGTCGGGAACATGACCCGGCCATTGAGCTGCCATCAGTGGCACGCCCTGCTGCCGATGTCCTTTTTTCAGGCCGGAAGATGCGAACCCACATTTCCCCGATGCTCAGTTCTGAAGCGGTAACAGCCGGTAGCGAGGTACTCCTTGACGAAGCATTCTCCATTGTGGCTATCCTGGGTCCGAATCCCACAGGCGATACCGGACGTATCAAAGAGCTCTTTGACGATACCCGGCTGCTGGTCGTGGGGCGAAGCGATGACGAACACGTTGTGAGTCGCGGTGCCGAACTTCACGATGCACGGTTGCGCGTGGGGGACGCGGTGCTGGTCGACTATCGTTCCGGTTTTGCGACACAGGTGTTAGATGTCTCTGATGTACAAGATGTCATGTTGGAAGAGGTTCCAGATGCGACCTTCGATGACATCGGCGGCCTCGGTGAACAAATCGGCCAAATACGCGACTCCGTAGAATTGCCGTTCCTCTACCCAGAGCTTTACCATGAGCATCGTCTACAACCACCAAAAGGCATCCTGCTTTACGGCCCCCCGGGTACCGGTAAAACACTTATTGCTAAAGCCGTTGCTCAATCGCTGACCGGGCGCGTTGACGGTGTAGAACACTCATATTTCTTGAACATCAAAGGCCCCGAACTCCTCAATAAATATGTGGGCGAGACCGAACGCCATATCCGCACCATATTTTCTCGTGCCCGGGAAATGGCCTCAGCAGGGTATCCTGTCGTTATTTTCTTTGATGAGATGGAATCTCTTTTCCGTACTCGAGGCTCAGGTACTTCCTCAGACGTTGAAACCACCATTGTTCCGCAGTTACTCGCCGAAATTGACGGTGTGGAATCTCTGCAGAATGTTATTGTCATCGGGGCCTCCAACCGTGAAGATATGATTGATCCAGCGATTTTGCGCCCGGGACGTCTCGACGTAAAAATTCGGATAGACCGTCCCGATGCCACTGGTGCTCGGGAAATATTTGGTATCTATCTGACGCCAGAAATCCCCGTGCATCCGAATGAAGTTTTGCAACATGGGGGAGCACAGGGCGCGCTCGAGCACATGGTCGATCAAACTGTTGAATCACTCTATGCTCGACACCGTGACAATGAATTCGTAGAGGTAACCTACCAAGACGGAACAGTTGTCGTCCTGTACTTCGCTGATTTTGTCTCTGGAGCCACGATTGCCAATATTGTGGATCGTGCAAAACGTCTCGCCATCAAGGACTATTTGGATGCACGTACCGCTGACGTCCACGCCGCAAAAGGGCTCAAAGCAAGCCACCTGCTGCAGGCCAGCAGTGAAGAAAAATCCCAGCAATTAGACCTCCCGGATACGTCAGCTCCACAACAGTGGTTACGACTAGCAGGTCACCGCGGAGCTCAAGCAATTGCCTTGCGCGTTCTACAGAATGGACAGTGATTTGTCGATGACACACGTGTCGTTGATTCCCACGGCATTAGCTAATAAATTTCCTGCTGACCGACCCACGGTTGGGTACGGTGTGCACCGAGTTGTCGGACTAGAAACTGAATTTGGCATTCACGCACCTACACATCCGCAGGCTTCACACTCGGTTATGTCGCTCGAGCTCATCAATGCATATGGCCACAAACTCGCGTCTGAAGGGACCAACGTAGCCAGTACCGAATGGGACTATAACGAAGAGTCGCCACTTTCTGATGCTCGAGGCTGGCAGATGCCTCGTTCTATTGCGCATCCGTCACAGCTTACGGATCAAGCACTAGTCAACGACGCCGACCAAGACATCCAGATGCTGGTTAACCTGATCCTGCCCAATGGAGCACGGTTCTACGTCGACCATGCCCACCCGGAATATTCTTCTCCTGAGACCACCAATCCCATCGACGCGGTAATTTGGGACCAGGCAGGAGACCGGGTTGCGCAACAAGCAGCAGACCATATAGCGGACGCGAATGGGTCCGCTGAGATGATCTTGTATAAGAACAACACCGATTCTAAATCAGTGTCCTACGGCGCACACGAGAACTATCTGGTCGCCCGAGATCTGGATTTCGATGAGCTCTCAGACCATCTCATTGGATTCTTTACGACCCGACAGATTATTACCGGCGCCGGACGGGTCGGTATCGGCAGCCGCAACCAACGATCAGGGTTCCAAATCTCCCAGCGTGCCGATTTCTTTGAAGAAGAAGTCGGTTTAGAAACCACCATCCGGCGACCTATTATCAATACGCGTGACGAACCACATGCTACGTCTGAAACCTACCGTCGACTGCATGTCATCATCGGCGATGCCAATCTATCGCAGTACTCCACCTGGCTGCGCGTCGGTATGACATCGTTAGTCTTGTCATTGATCGAACTGGGGGAGCTACCACTGGTGGAGCTAGCAGAACCTGTTGAAGCTCTCCAAGATATTTCGCACGACCCGTCACTGCAGACCCAGATATTAGTCAATGGGCGCGGCTGGATGACACCCATCGAAATTCAACGCATATACCAACAAGCCGCTCAAGACTATCTAAACCGTTACAGTATCGACGATAAACAGACTGTCGACGTTGTTAATGCCTGGGCAGAAGTCCTAGATCTACTCGAGCATGATCCGGTCAAACTCGCCGATCGGCTTGATTGGATTGCGAAATATCAACTGCTCAACGGGATGCGCCAGCGTCACGCGCTGGATTGGTCGAATGCTAAGTTAGCCATGCTTGATTTACAGTGGGCCGATCTACGCGAAGGAAAAGGTCTCTACTACACGCTCGTGTCCCGCGGGGCAATGCGTACCATCGTCACGAAGGACCAGATAGCGCACGCGA
>DHCFI07803__coassemble_1730_pt1 | contig 12805 bp, 11 predicted proteins | sample DHCFI07803__metabat2_high_PE_025 | metagenome-assembled genome bin DHCFI07803
AGATCTGGTGTCAACCGGGTGACACCGTAATTGTTTTCTGGTTCCGTATACTCAGCAGGAACGAAAGGCAAGGACGGTCGCAGATCAGAGTTCAGCGTCCCGACCAGCGAGTCCACAGGAATCTCGTCACTCATCTCTGGTGAAACCTTTGGATACCAGTCTTGTTTATTGATCGACCGTGTGCCGTTGACTTCATCGACAATCCACTCGGACATATTGCCCACATCGGTATCCGGGAAACTGACTTCTTCAACGTGTGTTGGTGCCGACCCACGATCCGGCAAGGTATCAGCGATCTCCGGGTCGGCGACACAGCCGGTAAGGGACAGGGTCACAGCGGTAAAGGTGGTGAGAAGTATGGTGCGTGATTTTGAAAGTTGCATAATTAAGGAGCAGTAACCATGTCGCCCATCAGTGGTGCGCCAACGAACGGGTCAACGGCTAGCGCAACAAAGAGTAGGGTCAGGTAGGTAATCGAAAGGTGAAAGACTCGCATTGCTTTTTTATCGGTGAAATCCGGCCGTTGCGAGTCGCGGTAAAGCTTGTGTGCCTCGTATATGAACCAACCACCAGAAACCGCTGCGGTAGCGGTATAAACAATGCCTGCCCATCCCATGGGAACAAGTAGCAGTGAGAAAATAACGGTGGCCCAGGTGTAGAGAACAACCTGTGAGGAAACGCGACGAGAAGTAGCGATTGCGCCTAGCATGGGGACGTCAACTTCTTGATAGTCCTCTTTGTATTTCAACGACAATGGCCAGTAGTGCGGTGGAGTCCATAAGAAGATGACTACAAATAAAACCACAGCTGGCCACTCGATGGTCCCTCGCACTGCGGCCCAAGCAATCAAGACTGGAAAGGCTCCGGCCAATCCACCCCAGATAATATTTTGCTGGGTACGACGTTTCAGGATCAATGAGTAAATGACCACATAAAAGAAAATGGCGGCAATACCAAAGGCTGTTGCTAGCCAGTTTGTGCCAAGTGCTAAGAGACCAATTGCTGCAACCGTAAGGATCCAGGAAAATATCAAAGCCTCACGAGGAGTAACTTCGCCGGTAACCAGCGGACGACTTTTGGTCCGCTCCATATGTTGATCGATATCACGATCGATGTAACAGTTAAATGAGCTCGAAGCCCCTGCAGCAAGCGCCCCACCGAGCATCGTGGCAAAGACAGTCCAAAGTTCGGGCCAACCGCGTTGCGCGAGAATCATGGTTGGGAGCGTGGTGACCAAAAGTAATTCCATGACACGCGGCTTGGTGAGCGAAAGATATGCTTTTGCTTTGCGTCGAAATCCGATCTTCTGTCGAGTCGACTCCGTAGCAGTGGCGGGCGCAGTGCCCTGAGTGGCGGCGGACTCTAACGATGTTGACATCAATACTCTCGAGCTCTAAGTAACAAGTAAGTAAATCTTTGGATGTCGATACGTGTCGACACTCCTCTATCTAGTGTAGCTGCTGTGTATTGCTCCGCGTGCAAATCTTGGCTTATGGAAGCGTTTGCCCGGTAAGCTTAGAATGAGTTTCTGCAACACCATGGTGAAGAACTCAAACTTAGTTACCTTTCAGGAAGGCAATTCGTGGCCCCCACTGCTTCAAACTCAGCTGATTCGACTTCTGCACTCAACCGCCACCTTCCAGCTCGTCAGTATGTGTATTCTGACAAGGACCAACGCGTCGTCGATACGCTGCGTGTCCTAGCTGCCGATGCCGTCGAAAAAGTTGGTTCAGGACACCCCGGTACCGCTTTTTCGCTGTCGCCTGTTGCGTGGCAACTGTTTCAAAATGTCATGCATTTTGATCCGGCTGACCAACATTGGCAGGGACGCGATCGCTTTGTTCTCTCCCCTGGCCATACATCACTCACGTTATACCTCCAACTCTTTGCCGCGGGAGCCGGCTTAGAAATGGAGGATCTACAAGCCTTGCGGACTTGGGGTTCGAAAACACCGGGACATCCTGAATATGGCGATACTGATCATGTAGAGATCACTACAGGTCCCCTGGGCCAAGGACTGGCCTCAGCTGTAGGGTTTGCCTATGATCAGCGCAGAATTCGTGGCCTGATGGATCCTGATGCTGCTGCAGGTACTTCTCCGTTTGATCACCATGTTTACGTGATCGCCTCAGACGGTGATTTGCAGGAAGGTGTTACTTCTGAAGCGTCGTCTCTTGCCGGTACCCAGGAGCTTGGCAACCTGATTGTCATTTGGGACGACAACAAGATCTCGATTGAAGATGACACCGATATTGCGTTCAACGAAAATGTCGAGCAGCGTTATGAAGCTTACGGCTGGCATGTCCAACGGATCGACTGGCTGCAGACCGGCGACTACGTTGAAGATACCAAAGCCCTCTATGAAGCGATCGCCAATGCCAAACAGGAAGCTGATAAACCTTCTCTGATTTCGCTGCGTACAATTATCGGCTGGCCATCACCAAAGAAGCAGAATACGGGTGGCATTCATGGCGCCAAACTTGGCACAGAGGAACTGGCTGGGCTCAAGGAAGTACTGGACTTTAATAGCGATGAATACTTCGTCATGGATGACGAATTACTAACGCACTCGCGCAGCGTTGGCGAGCGTTCCGCTGAGTATCGTAAAACTTGGGAGGCAGCCTATCAGGCTTGGCGTGCTGACAATCCCCAGCGAGCCGAGCTTTATGACCGTCTCGTGGCTCAAGAACTCCCCGAAAACTTTGATACCGCCTTCCCTACCTTTGATCCAGCTCAAGGCAACATGGCAACGCGTGCAGCCTCCGGAAAGGTCTTAGGCAGTCTCTCAGATGTCATGCCAGAACTCTGGGGTGGTTCCGCTGACCTCGCCGGTTCAAATAATACAACCATGGCGGGTCAACCATCCTTTTTGCCAGTCGATCGTCAAACCACCTCGTGGTCCGGTCATCCATATGGGCGAACCTTGCATTTTGGTATTCGCGAACACGCCTCAGGATCGATCGTTAATGGCATCACCCTCGGCGGCATGACGCGTGGTTATGCTGGAACTTTCCTGATCTTCTCGGACTATATGCGACCTGCAGTGCGACTCGCTGCGCTTATGGGCGTTCCCTCGATCTTCGTGTGGACACACGACTCGATTGGGCTGGGGGAAGACGGACCGACGCACCAACCTGTCGAGCACTTGGCAGCCTTGCGTGCGATTCCGAATTTGGATGTCGTTCGTCCCGCTGATGCCAATGAGGTTTCGGTCGCGTGGCAGACTATCTTATCCCAGCGTGAACGCCCATCCGGCCTTATCTTATCCCGTCAGGGTTTACCGATCTTTGATAGGGAGCAGGAAGCCTTCCGTTCAGCCGCCGGGGTTGCACGCGGAGCGTACACGCTCGTCGAAGCAACAAACGAATCTGGCGAGACCGCACCAGAAGTCGTGCTCATCGGTACTGGATCAGAGGTCCAGCTTGCTGTCGATGCTCGTACAACGCTGCAGCAGCAAGGCATCCCGACTCGTGTAGTTTCTGCACCATCGTTGGAATGGTTCGATGCCCAGGATGCTTCCTACCGGACATCGGTGCTTCCTGCAGACGTACTCACAGTTTCCATTGAAGCGGGTGTGGAACAAGGTTGGCAGAAGTACACCAGTGGTGACGGGCATTCAGTATCACTTGAGCACTTTGGAGCATCTGCCGACTACCAGACCTTGTTCACACAGTTCGGCATTACCGCTGACGCGCTAGTGACAAAAGTCCAAAGCCTCTACAAAGCCTAAGGATCATTAGTGACACAAAACCAATACACCCAAGCGCTACATAACGCTGGCGTCTCCCTCTGGCTTGACGATCTGTCGCGAGATCGCATCGATACAGGTGACCTTCAAAACCTCATCGACACGAAAACAATCACCGGGGTGACAACTAATCCAGCGATTTTCGGCAAGGCACTCACCACCGGTGAGGCATACACCGATCAGCTGGCGAAACTCGCGGCCTCGGGAGCAGACGCACAAACGGCCGTCATCGAGATGACTACCGATGACGTCCGAGCAGCTTGCGATATCATGGCACCGGTTTATCAGGCCAGCAACGGGTACGACGGCCGCGTCTCAATCGAGGTAGATCCACGGTTGGCGCGCGACACCGACCAATCTGTTGCCCAAGCGATTGACCTAGCAAAAACTGTGGATCGGGAAAACGTCATGGTCAAGATCCCGGGGACTGTGGAAGGACTCCCAGCGATCTCGAAGGTCCTGGCAGAAGGCATTAGTGTGAACGTCACATTGATCTTCTCACTCTCGCGTTATCGCGAGGTGGTCAATGCGTGGTTGGCTGGGTTGGAAGGCGCCCGCACCAATGGCCATGACCTAAAAAAAATCCACTCGGTGGCAAGTTTCTTTGTCTCCCGTGTAGATAGTGAAATTGATGCACAACTTGAAGCATTAGAACTTCCTGCACAGGATGTCATGCAACTTCGCGGTAGAGCTGGGATAGGCAATGCTCGTCTGGCCTACCGAATTTTTGAGCAGATGCAAGACACCGAACGGTGGCGTCTTCTGGAATCCGCAGGCGCACGATTGCAGCGTCCTTTATGGGCGTCAACCGGAACCAAAAACCCCGACTATTCTGATGTGCGCTACGTCAACGGGCTCGTGGGCGACTATACGGTGAACACCTTGCCGGAAGATACCTTGAATGCGGTTGCCGACCATGGCGAAATTACAGAACGTCGTATCCCGGACAACTACGCTATGGATGATGATCATCTCGACGACTTGGCTCGGGCTGGAATTGACTATCACCAGGTTGTGACCAAACTTGAAGACGAGGGACTCGAGAAGTTTGTTGATGCGTGGAATGCATTACTAGATAAAATCCAACAGCAGCTCGACGCGCAAGCCTGATCTCAAGCCAGCAGCCTCACGCTCTAGGGAAGTGCTGATTAAACGGTCGGGCCGCCGCATCAAGAAAAGATGCGGCGGCCCGACCGTTATTTTAAAGCAGCTAGTACTTTAGAGTGCCAGTTCCTGGCCAGGGAAGATCAATGTTGGATCAGAGATCTTATCGGTGTTGAGCTCGAAGAGTGCCTTCCAGCCACCGTCAACGCCCTGTTCAGTGGCGATCTTGTTGAGGGTGTCACCTGACTGGACAGTGTAGGTTTCACCGGAAGCAGCTGCCTGTGGTGCCGGCTGAGCTGCCTCTTGTTCAACTGGTTGTCCCTGGACAGGAGCTTCCTGTTGTGGCTGTTCCTGAACAGGTGCCTGCTGCTGTGGCTGCTCCTGTGCGGGAGCCTGTTCTTGCTGCTCCTGTGCAGGGGCCTGTTCTTGCTGCTCCATAGGCTGTTCAGATGGTGCAGCCTGGCCTGACGCATTGATCTGCTGCGAGCAGGATGGCCAAGCGCCCCAGCCTTGGTTATCTAGGACGTTTTCAGCTACTGCGATTTGCTCTTCGCGGCTTGCGTCAGCTGCGCTGCCGGAGCCACCATGTGCTTGCCAGGTCTGTGGATTGAACTGTAAGCCACCCTCGTATCCGTTACCGGTATTGATGCTCCAGTCACCACCGGACTCACATTCGGCTAGCTGGTCCCAAGTTGAATCAGGGACAGCATTTGCTGGTGCAGCAAAGCCGAAGAGTGGAACGGAAATCGCAGCTGCCGCGATCAGAGTCTTGGTTGCGAGTTTGCCGCGTGACGGTTTGGTCATGGCGTGGCGTGCTTCATGCTTCAAGTTAAGTCAGTCCTTTCCTTCGCAAAGTTTGCGATAGGGATTTTGTTCCAGGTCACGGCATCCCGTGAGTGCTCATTAAGTTTTCATTTCATTGGCGGATGCCAGCAGGTACAAATGACCTGAGTTCGCCACAATACATGTTCTTAGTTCGTTATCAAAACGTTACAGTGTGGTCGGCGCGTGCCCGACCTCACTTTTTCGATTTCAGAGAAATCAGTCGACGATAAAATACCTAGTCAAAGCGGGATAATATTGCTTGAAATCAAGACCTTTTAATGCCCTGTGAATCGTCTCTGAAATCGCTCAGTATCTGAATTTGGTGTTTTTCGTTATGATTTTGTGGCTTAAGAGCGACCGTCAACAGAGCTGGAACAAGCCGATATTGCGGTGCTTTGACAAGAAAAACCGGTAGAGCGTAGTTCGCTCTACCGGTTTTCAACCATAGGTTGGAATGCTTTGAGTTAGAAATCTCCAGAGAAACGTGACATAAGACCTAGGACGACGATAATGCCACCCCAGAGCAACGCTAAGGTCACAGTTAGTCGATTCAGATTTCGTTCTGCCACGCCTGAAGAGCTTAGGCCACTAGTAACACCGCCGCCGAACATGTCAGACATACCGCCACCGCGACCCTTGTGCAGCAGGATGGCAAAGACCAACGACACTGACACGATCACTAAGATGATCTGGAGCACAAGTTCAAAATTCAACGGGTATTTTCCATTCTTCGTTGTCTAGTCGGTCAAAAGGTGGTGTTCGAACCTGACAATACTAGCAAATTGTTCATCGTCGAGGCTCGCCCCACCGACTAAGACTCCATCGATGTCACGTTCACGCATGATGGAAGCTACATTGTCAGCTTTGACAGATCCACCATACAGCACCCGCGTAGCCTGAGCTGTATCAGTGTCGTAGAGTTCAGATATCTCTTGACGGAGTGCTGCCGACATTTCTTGGGCATCGCCGGGACCAGCTACTTCTCCTGTGCCGATGGCCCATACTGGTTCATAGGCAACCACGATATCAGCCACTTCCTCGGCCGATAGTTCTACCAGAGCGGCACGCAACTGCTTCCTGGTGTAGTCGACGTGCTCGCCCGCTTTTCTTGTCTCAAGTCCCTCGCCCACGCAAAGTATTGGGGTGAGTTCATTGCGCACCGCGGCCTTGAGTTTGGCGTTCACGGTTTCATCCATTTCACCATGTATGCTGCGTCGCTCTGAGTGTCCAATAAGCACGTAGGTGCACCCCAGCTTTCGTAAGAAATCACCGGAGATATCTCCGGTATAGGCACCCGAGTCGTGTTGTGATAGATCTTGACCTCCGTAGGCAAGATCAAGTTTATCTGCCATAATCAGCGTTTGAACACTGCGTAAATCGGTAAATGGTGGAAATATCGCGACTTGCACTTTGTCGAAGTCATGATCGTGGTCAGCAAGAGTCCAGGAAAGTTTTTGTACAAGTGAGACGGCTTGGAAGTGGTCCATATGCATCTTCCAGTTGCCGGCGATCAGTGGGGTGCGGTCGTAGACTCCGTCAGTCTTTGCAGTCAATGAAACTCCTGTCGTGTGTGAATCGATGCGGTTGTTCGGTTGGGGCTAGCGAGCCAAGGCATCGATTCCTGGCAGGGCTTTGCCCTCTAAGTATTCTAAGGAAGCGCCCCCACCCGTAGAGATGTGCCCATAGTCCTTCTCGGCAAAACCAAGAGCTCGCACTGCGGCTGCCGAGTCTCCGCCCCCAACGACAGAAAGACCCTGGACTTTTGTAAGGGAATCGGCCACGGTATGCGTTCCACCGGCAAAATTTTCCATTTCAAAGACACCCATCGGTCCGTTCCAGAAGACCGTGGATGATGCTTCGATGTGTTGCGCGTAGAGTTTTGCGGTGGCCGGACCGATGTCTAAGCCGAGGGCCTCAGCTCCGCCAGGACCGGTGGTCATAGCGTTAACATCCACCACAGCGTGTGCTGCATTCGCACTGAAGGTTTCGGCGACAACGACGTCAGTGGGAACGACAATCTTTGCAGCCCCTGCTTCGGATCGGCGTAAGTAGTCTTGCACGACTGGAATCTGGTCCTCCTCAAGTAGTGAGGAGGCAATATCGTGTCCCTGAGCTTTCAAGAAGCTGAAGGCCATTCCCCCACCGATCAGCAGGGTGTCGGCCCGGTCGAGAAGATTATCAATCACTGCGAGTTTGTCAGAGACCTTTGAGCCACCCAACACGACCGTATAGGGCCGCGCCGGTTCGACGATGAGGCGGTCAAGGACCTTGAGCTCTGTTGCCACCAGCGCACCCTGATAGCTGGGCAGCAGACTGGCGATGTCATAAACCGAGGCGTGTTTGCGGTGAACTGCACCGAATGCGTCGTTAACATATGCCCCATCGGGCCCAGCCAGAGCGGCGAATTCCTTGGCGAGTGCTAGCCGTTCAGTATCGTCTTTGGACGTTTCGCGTGCATCAAAGCGCACATTTTCGACCAGTAGAATCTGGCCATCTTGGAGTTGTCTCGCTTGGGTTTGAGCTGAAGCCCCGGTGAGGTCATCTGCGAGCATGATGTCCAGATCTGTCAATTCTGTCATGCGTTGGGCAACCGGTTTAAGGGAATATTGTGGATCGACGGCACCGCTTGGGCGACCGAGATGCGCGAGGATGATAACTTTTGCGCCGGCTTTGGCCAGGTCTGTGACGACGGGCAGTGATGCGCGGATTCTGCCATCGTCGGTGACTTGTCCACTGTCGAGGGGGACATTGAGATCGGATCGGACGATCACGGTGCGTCCGGCAGCAGATGGGAGCAGGTCACGAATAGTTTGGGCCGTCATCAATATACTCTTCGGGTCTCGACAATATGGTTTGGCCGGCGGTTGCGGCCGTTAACATCTTAGCCATGTACGGAAAGGTTTTTCGTTTAAAACACAAGGGATCTTTTGTCGTTTGACAAAAGATCCCTTGGATATGAAATTCGTTGCTACCGGTCTATCCGGTGGGCGTTCACGTTATGGCTTGACGAGGCCTGCTGCGTTGGAACGTGCTGCTTCGAAACGTGCCTGAACGTCTGCCCAGTTCACGATGTTCCAGATGGCTTTGACGTAGTCTGGCTTGACGTTCTGGTAGTCCAGGTAGAAGGCGTGCTCCCACATGTCCAGCATGAACAGTGGCGTAGTCGCTACTGGGACGCCGTTTTGCTGGTCATAGAACTGTTCGATGACGAGGTTGCCACCGATTGGTTCGTAGGCCAGGATGGCCCACCCGGAGCCCTGAATACCCAGTGCTGCTGCAGTGAACTGAGCCTTGAAGTTGTCGAATGAACCGAAAAATTCGTCGATCGCTGACGCGAGTTCCCCAGTTGGCTTGTCGCCACCTTCTGGAGAGAGGTTGTTCCAGAAGATTGAGTGGTTTGTGTGTCCACCCAGGTTGAAGGCCAGGTCTTTGGTCAACTGGTTGATGTTCGAGAAGTCACCAGCTTCACGTGCTGCTTCTAGTTTCTCGAGAGCAGTGTTTGCACCATTAACGTAGGTGTTGTGGTGCTTGGAGTGGTGAAGCTCCATGATGCGACCGGAAATGTGCGGTTCCAGTGCACCGTAGTCGTAGGACAGTTCTGGCAGAGTATATTTCGCCACGTATTCCTCCTAGTAAGTCCGGATAATGATCCGAGTGATTTGCTGGTCTCTAATCCACCAGCACGATTGTTGGCTCACGAAATTCAGGATGAACCACTACCTCCCATAATAGGCTGCGGCCCCCGGGGTGCGGTCAAGGCTTGAGAGCTCATCGATCTGCGAACAGCCCTGTGATCTTAGTTGCTCTCACGGAATTCAGCTGGGACTGCATCGTGTGTATTTGGCAGATTCAGTTCTTGAGCACGCTTATCAGCCATAGCTAACAGTCGACGGATACGGCCGGCAATGGCGTCCTTGGTCATAGGCGGTTCAGCCATACGCCCGAGTTTGTCGAGGGAAGCGTGTTGGTGTTCAACACGCAATTTGCCTGCATATTCGAGATGGTCTGGCACTTGATCTCCCAGAATTTCCAGGGCACGAGTGACTCGAGCGCTTGCGGCAACGGCAGCTTGTGCTGAGCGTCTAAGATTCGCGTCATCAAAGTTTGCAAGCCGATTAGACGACGAGCGCACCTCTTTAGTCGTTTGACGTTTCAACCAGGTTTCTACGGTCTGTTCGGCTCCCATGGCAGTGAGCAAGGTGGTAATGGTTTCGGCATCACGAATGATGACCCGATCGGCTTGACGTACTTCTCGGGCTTTTGCCGTGACTCCGAGGCGGCGGGCCGCCCCAACAAGTGCTAAAGCGGCTTCGGGTCCGGGAGCTACCACTTCTAGCGCGGACGAGCGGCCCGGTTCGGTGAGGATGCCCTGGGAAAGAAACGCCCCGCGCCACGCGGCGGCAGCGTCTGCAACACTGCCGTTGACAACTGCGGGTGGCATGCCTCGAACTGGGCGGCCCCGGGGGTCCATGAGACCGGTCTTGCGGGCCAGCTGGGCGCCGCCTTCCATGATGCGTAAGACATATCGTGCACCACGACGGGAGCTTGACCCCTGTAGCGTGATGAGATCGCATTCCGTACCGAAGGTGTCGCGCAGGGTGCTGCGTAGCCGGCGTGCCGCGCCTTCATGATCGAGCTCTGTTTCAATGATCAGCCGGCCAGGCAAAAGTTGGAGGCCCCCGCCGAATCGCAAGATACCGACAACTTCCGCTAAACGTTCAGACAGTCGCGTAACGGGTACGCGTGCGAGTTCTTCTTTAGCGGTAGCGGTGAGTGCCATGTGGTGTTCACTGTTCTTTCTTCGCGCAGGCGCGAGCGTTCTGTTTTCCTCGACTATGACGGGATTTTATCGAATGCCTCGGAAAAGGCCACTGCGAGTCGTAATGGGTCATGTACGTTCTCGCGATGTTCGTCCTTTACCTTACTAAACACTACGGTTGCCCCCAGTTTTTCAGCTGCTTCATTGAATTCAGCAGCGTGCTCTTCGGTGACTACAGTTGGGTCTGCAATGATCACGTTGATTCGGAACTCGGGTGCGTAGTAGTGCAACACGGAAAGATGTTCAGCCGGGGTCATACCCTGTGTTTCGGTGGTTGAAGGTTGCAAGTTCATAACCAGGCAGCGTTTTGCGGTGGATTGTGCCAAGGCAACACGTTGTTCCTCCAGCAGCAGGTGCGGTAGCACCGAGGTGTACCAGGAACCCGGGCCTAAAATGATCCAGTCTGTTAGCTCTATCGCGTCTAACGCTTGCGGAGTAGCGGGTGCATCTGGCGGGGAAAGTTCGATGTGGCTCACTCTGCCGCCGCCGGCAACCTTTGCAAGTTCGGCCTGCCCGGTTACCGAACGGCGTGTGAGTTGACCGTCCTCATCGGCTAGTACCGTGCCCGAGATGGTCATGGGTGTGGTCGACATCGGCAAGACAACGCCGCGTGCCCCCAGTAAAGCACCGGCCCATGTCAGACCATCGACGGGATCACCCAGCAGCTCCCAGAGCGCGACAATCAAGAGATTACCGAGCGCGTGATTGTCCAAGGTACCCGGATCTCCATGGAGGCTGGAGGTTTTGAAGCGGTGTTGCATGGTATCGCGCCAGGTGCGACCCCAATCCGTGTCGTCACACAGGGCAGCCAGAGCCATGCGAAGATCACCAGGTGGCAGAACATCCATTTCTTGACGGATCACGCCGGAGGAACCGCCGTCGTCGGCAACAGTTACGATCGCGGTGATTTCACCAGAAATCAATCGCAGAGCGGACAACGTGGCATAGAGTCCGTGACCCCCACCCAGGGCGGTGACTTTCAGATTTGGAGCATAGTGTCCAATGGTTGCACGTTCCGGACGTTGTACAGGGGTTAACGGCAATTGGCCGGTAAAATGCATGCTCATTCGCGCCCCATGTCACGGTGGGAGATTTTGACCTTCACTCCGGAATATGTGGCGAGACGCTTGGCAATTTCTTCCGCGATAGCTACCGAACGGTGTTTCCCGCCGGTGCAACCGAACGCCAATGTTGCATAGTGCTTATTTTCGGAGCGGTACCCTTCGATGACCGGTTCCATCATAGCCACGTAGCTGTCTATAAACGATGTGACACCTTTACGCTCGAGTACATAGTTCGAGATCTCTTGGTCTTGACCGGTAAATGGCCGCAGTTCTGGCACCCAGTGTGGGTTGGGGATGAAACGAACATCAGCAATATAGTTCGAGTCTTGTGGGACGCCATATTTGAATCCGAAAGACATGACATTGAGCCGAATAACGATTGGACCGGATTCGGTAAATAGTTCTGTTGCGGATGTGGTGAGATCGTGGACGTTGAGATCTGAGGTATCGATCATCATCTCAGCTTGATCGCGTAGAGCTGCCATGAGCTCGCGTTCAGCGGCAATGCCCTCAAGGATTGAACCGTCGCCTTGCAACGGGTGTGGACGACGAAGCGTCTCAAACCGACGGACCAGTACTTCGTCGGCAGCGTCGAGGAACAGAACACGAAGTTCGGCGCCGTCGGTGCGCAGCTGGTTCATGGCTTCTTGAAGAGCTTGGAAGAATTCCTTGGACCGCACATCGACCACCAGCGCAAGCTTGAGTGGGGTGTCCGGGTTCTTTCCAATCAACTGCGCCATGGTCGAAAATAGTTGTGGAGGAAGATTGTCGACGACATACCATCCGAGGTCTTCCAGGGAGTGTGCTGCGGTGGTGCGTCCAGCACCCGACATGCCGGTGATAATTAGGACTTCAGCGGTATCTGGTTTTACCGGTTGCAGTTCAGAACTCATGATCGTAGCTTACCCTGTTCTTTCGACGCGGATTGGTCAGACAAAGTATCGTAGATGGCCTGTGCGAGCTTGGGACCGACGCCCGAAACGACTTGCAGTTCCGCAACGGATGCTTGCCGCACCTTCTTGAGTGACCCAAAGTGCTTCAGGAGGTCTTTGCGACGTTTTTCTCCGAGGCCTGGCACCTCATCCAAGACAGACTCGATCATTGAGCTGGATCGTTTCGAGCGGTGTGCTTGAATAGCAAAGCGGTGCGACTCATCACGTAAACGTTGTAGGAGATACAGACCCTGTGAACTGCGCGGCAGGATCATTGGAAAAGCATCTCCCGGTATCCATAGCTCTTCAAGAC
>DHCFI07803__coassemble_1742_pt1 | contig 12687 bp, 10 predicted proteins | sample DHCFI07803__metabat2_high_PE_025 | metagenome-assembled genome bin DHCFI07803
AGTCATCAGGATAGCGATCACGAAGCCCGCGAAGATCATCAGCGTTAGCCCAATGAGGCGACCCCAGTGCCCGCGCAAGAGTCGAAAGCCCTGGCCCAAGAATGTCTTGATCCCAATGGCGGCACGTCCAACCATGGTGGAATATATGCCCCAGGTAAAAACGTAGCCAAATACCGTAGCGATTTGGGCCAACAGCATCGAGACGATGATCCAGATTGCAGAAACACCCATGGTCTGACTTATCTGTGCAGCGGGGTCCATCCAGCCGAGGCTTCCCAGCGACCTGCTCAACAGGAACTCTCCGGTGGCGGTCAGGATCGCGGCAAGACCACCGAAGATCAGTGCCGCACCAAAATATAGGCCCGGGGACTTTCGTAGCGTTGAAAACAGCGAGTTGAAATAATCACCGAGGCCCAGCGGGCGAAGTGGCAACGTGCCAGGTTGCGCTACGGGTATGTAGCCGGGCTGATAATTGTGTGGTGGTTGTGGGACACCACCCTGAGGATTCCAGCCATATGAACCACTCTGATACGGGTTTGGTTGCCCTGGATTTGGGCTAGATGGGCCGTAGTGCGACATGCCGTCCTCAATAGTTGTTCGAGCTGGGTTGTCATATACCGTGTGGATCCACTCGGTGGTAAACCAGATTCTAGTCATATGAGACTGGAGGATCGGGGCAATTTCGCCGCGATTACCGGAAATGCCTTTATGAAGAGTCATACCTCTGCTTGTCCGGTAGGCTTTACCCTGGTAATGAGTATGCGAGTTGCGCTGGAAGGAATGCGGTTGAAGACCAAAGTATTAGTGGTTGACGACGATGAAGCGTTAGCCGAAATGATCGGTATCGTGCTGAACAACGATGGTTTCGAAACCTATTTTTGTTACGACGGCGGTCAGGCAAATGACATGTACCGCAGTGTGCGCCCTGATCTGGTGCTGCTCGATCTGATGTTGCCGGGCAAAGACGGTATCGATATTTTGCGTGAACTGCGTAGAGAATCTGACACGCCGGTGGTTATGTTAACCGCAAAATCTGAAACCGCCGACGTGGTGCGCGGACTCGAAGCCGGTGCAGACGATTATGTGCCCAAGCCTTTCAAACCCGCAGAATTGGTGGCTCGCGTGCGGGCTCGCTTGCGCGAAACCGATACCAAGGATTCTGAAACCCTTCAGATTTCAGATTTGACCATCGACGTTGCCGGGCACGAAGTGAGTCGCGATGGTGTTTCATTGAGCCTGACTCCATTGGAATTTGATCTCCTGGTAGAACTGGCACGTCGTCCAGGGCAGGTGCTGACACGCGAAGAACTCCTCGAAGAGATCTGGGGTTATCGCCACCAGGGCGATGCGCGTTTAGTTAACGTCCACGTGCAGCGATTGCGTGCCAAGGTCGAAAAAGACCCGGACAACCCCGAGGTGATTCTCACCGTGCGTGGCGTCGGATATAAAGCCGGCTAGCTCATGTCCACCGACGTCGTGATTCCCGCCGATCCAACACCCGAAGAACCCAAATCCTCGTGGGGGAAACGGGTGTTCAGTGTGTTTAAGCGAACTCGTCGCCGATTTGTTCGCGAGTGGGATTCGTCGATGTCACTGCGCACTGCGGTGATAGCTGCAGCAGCCACGATCATTGGCTCGTTGTTTTTAGCGTTCTTCTTGACCCACCAGATCACAAACGGGCTATTTCAATCGCGCTTCAACCAGGTCCAGGCAGAAGCCAATCATGCCCTGCAACAAACCCGTCAGGTCTTTGAAAATGCCGCGACCGCTGATGAAGAATCTACCACCTCGTTGGTTGCTGATACGCTGCGCCAGCTCACTACCGATGAGACAGCGTTCGCACGAGATTTTCTATTAGTACCACTTGAAGAGGATGACAACCTCTATGTCGGGTCGATGAGTTCCGGTGGGGCAACAGAGCAACTTATTACCGACGACCTGGCGCGGCAGGTGTCGTCTGGCAGCGGCATCTACTACCAGTCGATCTCATTACCTGATGCCGGGTCAACGCAGCCCGGCTTGGCTTTCGGTACCCAAGTCGTTTTGCCACCGGGTGGCTATTATGCGCTGTACTTTATCTATGACCTTTCCGATGTACAGGCCACGATCGATTACCTGATGAACGTGCTGCTGGTGGCCGGCGTTGGGCTATTGGTCATCAATATCGGTATCGCACTGTGGGTTACACGTTCGGTAGGTAAACCTATCCAGCAGGCTGCACAAACCGCCGAATGGTTGTCATCAGGCGACCTCTCGGTACGAATGGACGTTAAACGAACAGACGAGATCGGCTCGTTGTCCGAGTCATTCAATAAGATGGCCGACAATATTCAAGATCAAATTACTCAGCTAGCCGACCTGTCACAAATCCAGCAGCGTTTCGTTTCCGATGTATCCCACGAATTGCGAACACCTTTGACCACGGTTCGCATGGCCTCTGAAGTGCTCTATGAATCGCGCAATGAGTTGGATCCGGTGCTACGACGTTCCACGGAACTCATGCACCACCAGGTCGAGCGGTTCCAAGCGCTGTTAGCCGACCTTCTAGAGATCTCACGGTTTGATGCCGGTGCAGCAGAAGTAACGTTGGAGAAAACCGATCTGCTGCACCTGGTTGCCGACGTTGCTTTGACTGCCCAGCCACTGGCTGATGAGACAGATACGCTGCTGTCGATTGTAACCAAGGGGGATTCATTTACCGCCGAGGTCGACTCTCGACGAATCGAGCGCATCTTGCGCAATCTGGTGAATAACGCGATTGAGCACGGGGAATCACAACCCGTTGACGTCATACTCGAAGGTGACGACACTTCAGTATCGATCGTGGTTCGTGACCACGGCATGGGAATGAGTGAAGCCCACCTCGAACACGTCTTTGATCGGTTCTGGCGTGCCGATCCGGCGCGCACCAGAACCACCGGCGGCTCGGGTCTTGGCTTGGCTATCGCTGTGGAAGACACCCGCCTGCACAACGGCAGCATCGACGCCTGGGGTAAACCCTCACAAGGTTCGGCGTTCCGGGTAACACTTCCAAGAATATCCGGAACCGTTGTTTCAGGCTCCATACCACTACCATTGCCTCCGGAATATGACCGAGCCAAACGCATTGCGCCCCGCGATGTAGATGCTGTGGATCCCGATGACGCCGCCTCGCAGTCCGCAGTATTCAACCGGATCACCGAACAGCATCTGTACCAACCCAGGGACGAGCAATCATGAGATTGGTTCGACTGTTCCGACTTATCATTGCTGGTTTAGCGACCTCGGGTTTGGTCGTCGGTTGTGCCAGCCTCCCACAATCCGGTCAGATTGGTGAATCAGATCAGCAAGCAAACGTAGATCAAAATGTGGCTTACACGTTCAACCCTGCAGGGCCGGCACAGGATGCCACCGCGACGTCGGTGATCAATGGTTTCATTTTAGCAGCGACCGGTATCCAAGGAGATTTTTCCACGGCTCGTGAGTTTTTGACAGATGAAGCCGCAGAAACGTGGGATCCTACCGCCAAGACCACTATTTACACCGGGCGACCCATCGTAGATGCCAAGGAGGGGGACCAATACAGCGTTGAGTTATCATCCGTGGGGACCTTGGATGAGGCTGGTGTATTGGAACTGGCCGACGACGGGGCGACACAGAACTTCGAATTTAGTCTCGTACAGGTTGATGGTCAGTGGCGAATTGATGAGCTCCCAGATGGTATTAACCTTGACTCGGCACAATTCCGGGCGCTGTTCAATACCCAGACGCTCTACTTTTACGATCCCACGTACACGTATGCGGTGCCAGATGTTCGGTGGATGCTCAATACCTCAGATCAAACCGCCACCATTGTGCAGGCGCTACTTGAGGGGCCGGCAGACTATCTTGACGGCGCCGTAGTTTCCGCCTTTGATCAGGATGCAGAACTGTTTCGCGATATCGTACCCGTCTCGACGTCAACCGCCCAGGTAGACCTGACGGATGAGACATTCGCCGACACATCAGAACTCACGCGGCATCGGATGCAACAACAACTGGAGCTGGCCCTGCAGCGATATCCCGGGGTCTCAGACGTTTCCATGACCAGAGAACGATCCATGATTGATCTCGATGAAGCACCCGCGGAATTTACGCCGGCCGATAGCACCGTTACCACCGGCAACACTCAGATTGGTGTGCACTCGGAGACACAACAACTAGTAGCCTACGAAGCGAATTCGACCAGCACCATGGACGGTTTTCCAAACGTGGCAAATTTGGAACCAGCTGATCCTACGATGAACCGACAACGAAATACAGCAGCCTTTCTTAATGCTGACCGGGACACCCTCTATGCAGCCAATGATGCAACGCAGTCCTATGAAATCGCTACCGGTACTGATCTCATCGCACCGTCGATGGACGTCCATGACTGGGTTTTTTCGGTAACCGATGGCAACACAATTATTGCGGCGAAAACTTCTCGTACCGGACAAGTCTTAGAGATCACCCATCCCTGGGCCGGCCAGGACGTCGAGATCACTTCATTGAGCATTTCTCCCGAAGGCACTCGAGCAGCAATCGTCGTCAAACCTGAAGATGAGCCAGCCGAACTTTATCTGACCGGGCTGATCCGAGACGAGCAAGGCCAGCCCCAAGCGTTGGGGAACACATTCAAATTACAAGCCGATGAGCCGCCCAATACCGTGGCATGGTATTCGACGGCAGAAGTGCTGGCTGGGCGCGTGTCCAACCGGGATCGTGTTGAACTTGAGCTCTTGGGCTTCAGCGGACCGTCAGTCAATTTCAAACCCATGTTGGGAATGGTGAATTTCTCTACCGGGGCCGGCAATGTCTATGCTGAAACAGAAGACAATGTCTATCTTCGAGTCGGAAATAACTGGCGAGCACAGCCCGACGCCCCCACGCAACTGTCGTATCCGGGCTGATATCCACAGAACTGCCGCCGTGGGGCCCAACACTTGGATGTATTTGGGAATACTGAGCGTATGCAGTCACTTTTGCACACCCTGGATGTTTTGGCCACGTCTCCTGCCGCCAGAAAAATTGCCCGTGCCTGGCGAGGTATGTCGAATCTCTTGATACCAAACCCATGTGTGTTGTGTGCCTGGGATGACTCCGTGAAACACCAACTGTGCACCCGCTGTACCCAGTTGCTCAAACGTCAGCACGCCCAGGTGATGCAGGCGCAAGACTTTGCTGACGCCCTACCACTCAACATGGTCACGGGCCTGGCCCTGCCGGTCTTTGCGTCGTCCTTCTACACCCCGGAAATGTCGAAGTTGCTGCTTCGCTTCAAAGACCACCAGCGTGTCAAAGCCGCAGGCTTTCTGCAGCCGATCGTCTATCGAACACTGCAGCACGCTGCCGACACCCTGGGCTACTCCTCCTACCGGGTCGTCCCCATCCCTGCTTCCGGCGCAAGTATAAGAAAACGAGGTTACAATCCGGTCGTAGCGATGTCGCCCAGAATAATCCCGCCGAGGATGCGCTATGACGTTGCAACTCTGAAAACCCGGTGGCACCTCTTTAGCCGCTCGTCACATGCCGGTACCGGCATGCAGTCTCGACGTGATAATTCCCGTAAGAAATTTCGGGTGGCGCGCCGTCATAGTCCACCGGCAGAGCCAGTAATACTCGTCGATGACGTCCTGACCACGGGAGCCACGCTCGCCGCAGCGACGAGAACGCTGGAAGCTGTGGGTTTCGATGTTGTCGCCGCGGTCGTGGCATCAACCGTGATGCCGCGGAATTAGTTGCCTGAAGCACTCAAAAATCAGTATTCAATGAAATGTTCTAGAACGTAGCACCAGAACTTATCGTTCAGGCATCCACCAGGTACCATGGGGATGACCCAGCGTAGGCGGTGAGGCAAAGCGATTCACGTGTTGTTTCACCGCTGACTTTATTGCACTAAGTACTACGAGGAGGATTTGATGGCTTTAGACATCAATTACCTGGCCCGCGATACAGATCTTACGGACGACTTCCGTACCTATGTTGAAGAGAAATTCGACAAGATCTCGTCATTGACCGAACAAGCACAGCGTCTGGAGGTCAAACTCGTTTCCCGTGAATCACATACCGGGGCCTCTGGTTTGGTTACCGCAGAGCTTACACTGCATTCACCTCGTAACGTGGTCCGTTCCGAAGCGAATGATAATGATAAACAGATAGCGTTCGACCACGCATTCGCTCGACTACAAGAGCGTCTTCGTCGGCTACGTGAACGTGCAAAGAGCGGTCGACGTCGTCCATCAGTGCAAGAATTGACACAGAATTTTGCGCCGGTCCCTTCCGATGTCTCGTTGGTTGAAGAAGTACTTGAGCAACAAGCCGCAGAAGCTCAAGAACAGGCAGAACAAGAACGCTTGGAACAAAACGGCGATATTCCGGTGACGATTCGTCAGAAAATATTCCCAACCCAAAAAATGACTCTCGACGACGCCATTGACAATATGGAGCTGGTGGGCCACGATTTCTACCTCTTTATCGATGAAGAATCAGAGTTACCATCCGTTGCATACCGACGTCGTGGTTGGTCCTACGGCGTGATCGCCATGGGCGAGGAAGAATCTGAGACGGTACGTGATTATCGTCAAGCTGAAGCCTAAAGCTCAGTGCTAAAGTATGATGCCCCATCGGCAACGGTGGGGCATCATGTATGTGAAGACCTTTCAGTTTGGCAAGTGCACAGACTTGCGACGTAGACTGTCAAGAGTGTGCGGTAACACCGCCAAGAGTCGAAGATTTCGGGAGAAAAAGACACGTGGCATCATTTATTGAACGGATTTTGCGAACCGGTGAGAAGCGGACCCTCAAACGGTTGTGGCAATACGCAGACGCCGTGAACATGGTAGAAGATGACTTCGCTGCGCTCTCAGACGCTGAGCTACGTGCCGAGACAGATTCGTTTAAACAACAAATTGCCGACGGTGTAAGTCTCGATGCGTTACTTCCTGAGGCATTTGGCGCTGTTCGTGAGGCCGCTTCTCGTACCGTAGGGTTGCGCCACTTTGATGTGCAGCTGATGGGCGGGGCCGCGCTGCATGAGGGCCGGATCGCCGAAATGAAGACCGGTGAGGGTAAAACATTGGTGGCTACTGCACCGGCATACCTTAACGCACTCTCCGGCGAAGCCGTGCATATTGTGACCGTTAACGACTACCTCGCTGAGTACCAGTCTGAACTCATGGGCCGTATCTTCCGGTTCCTCGGTATGGAAACCGGCGTGATCTCCTCTGGTCTCCCGCCATCACAGCGCAAAGCTCAATACGATGCAGATATTACCTATGGCACCAACAACGAGTTTGGTTTCGACTACCTACGGGACAACATGGTCATGTCGAAAAACGACATGGTCCAACGCGGACATGGTTTTGCGATCGTCGACGAGATTGATTCGATTCTCATTGACGAAGCCCGCACCCCGCTGATTATCTCCGGGCCAGCCCAAGGCGACGTATCTGGTTGGTATTCCCAGTTCGCAAAACTTGCACCGAGACTCAAGCGCGACACCGATTATGAAATCGATGAAAAGAAGCGCACCGTTTCTGTACTGGAACACGGGATAGACAAGGTCGAAGATTGGCTTGGTATAGATAACCTCTACGAGTCTGCCAATACACCGCTTATCGGGCACTTAAATAATGCCATCCGCGCCAAAGAGCTCTTTCAACGCGGCAAAGAATATGAACTCATCGACGGGGAAATTCGCATCGTCGATGAGCACACGGGCCGCATGTTGCCTGGTCGCCGGCTTTCTGATGGCCTGCATCAGGCAATTGAAGCCAAGGAGAAGGTCAAGGTTCATGCTGAAAACCAGACGCTAGCGTCGGTGACCCTGCAGAACTACTTCAGAAAATACACAAAACTTTCGGGCATGACCGGTACCGCCGAGACTGAAGCAGCAGAATTCATGTCCACATATGAACTTGGTGTTGTACCTATTCCAACCCACAAAGAGGTTCAACGTGTTGATCGGCAAGACCTGGTTTACAAACACGAAAAAGCGAAATTTGCTGCTGTCATTGAAGATGTGGCAGAACGTCACAAGAATAAGCAGCCGGTGCTCATCGGTACGACGTCGGTGGAAAAATCGGAGTATGTTTCGAAACTGCTGGCTAAAGAAGGCATTAGGCATGAAGTTTTGAACGCTAAAAATTATGCTCGCGAGGCTGCCATTATTGCCGATGCGGGTCGACCGGGTGCGGTGACCGTTGCGACGAACATGGCCGGTCGCGGTACAGACATCATTCTTGGTGGTAACGCGGAGTTCGCAGCCGTTGCTGAAATGAATCGCAGGGGTCTTGATCCTGAAGAGCATCCTGAGGAATATGAAAAGGTGTGGTCCGAGGTCTTCGCGCAAGCTCAGGCGGACACTGAACAAGAACGTGAAGCCGTTAAGGAAAGTGGCGGACTGTACGTTTTAGGTACTGAGCGTCACGAATCTCGTCGTATCGATAATCAGCTACGTGGCCGTTCGGGCCGTCAAGGGGATCCAGGGGAGTCGCGGTTCTACCTGTCTATGACCGACGATCTGTTGCGACTGTTCAACGCTGGTATGGCCCAGCGTGTTATGGGTATGAGCAATTTCCCGGACGATATGCCGCTTGAAGCCAAGATGGTGACCAAGGCGATCGAACGTGCACAGGCGACCGTTGAGGAGCGAAACACCCAGCAGCGCAAAGACGTGCTGAAGTACGACCAGGTCATGAACTCTCAACGTGAAGCAATTTACAACGACCGGATCCAGATCCTCGAAGGAGAAGACCTCCAGAGCAGGATAGAGGACTTTATTGAAGACTCTGTCTCCGACATCGTTGATGATGCATATCAGCTCGACAAGCATGAAGAACTTGATGCAGATCAGCTGTGGCAGAATCTGCGCGGGCTCTACCCTGTGTCGCTTACACAAGAGGACATGGAAGAGGAGTTCGGATCACTTTCAAGGATCAAACCGGAAGAACTCAAACGAGAATTCATCTCCGATGCCAAAGTGCTCTACGGATTACGTGAAGAGGACTTCGGGGAGGAACTGATGCGTGATCTTGAGCGCCGCGTGCTGTTGGAATCCATTGGTCAGAAGTGGCAAGAGCACTTGTATGAGATGGACTACCTGCGTGAAGGTGTTGGACTGCGTGCAATGGCACAGCGTGATCCGCTAGTCGAGTACCAGCGCGAAGGACACACGATGTTCCAATCTATGATGCAAGCAGTACGCGAAGACGCAGTCTATAAGCTCTTCAACGTCCAATTCCGGAAACCTGAAGTAAAAGCTGGATCTTCGTTGCCCGGGGTTGCCGGTGACTTTTCGAAGATCGCGAACTTTGGCAATCAGCAACAGCAGCCGTTGCAATACTCAGGTCCTTCTGCTGCAGCACCGGGCACGGCTGTCACCCAGACTCGCGCTGCCGATGGCCAGACCGTCAAACAACCTCAAAAATCTCGAGAAGAGCGCAAGGCAGATGAGCGTGCAGCGCGCAAGGCTGCCAAGAAAGCTCGGAAGAATTCCTAACCAATCTCGAATGCAGTCACTTTCCAACGCTCCCGGCGTAGACTGAGACGCATTGCGACTGCGCGTGCGCGCTGACCAACGCGGATGGTCATGGAGGTTTCCCAATCTCCATTTTCGCGTGCCTCAGCGCGGACTGCGATGGGAGTAATCGAGGGCACTGAAGTAACTCCCGGTTTATTGCACTTTGCTACAAGGTGGTTTCCGCTCACGGTACGTTCAACCCGGGCACGCAGTTTCTGGAATAGTTCCATCTCTATCCAAGAACTGAGCTGCCTGAATGGACGTATTCCAAGTTCAGCTTCAACAAAAGCAGCGGCTATCGTCTGCGTCATCTTTTTGATCGCTTCGCGCTGTTCAACGTGCCAGCGATCAGCAACCTGCGGTTCACCAGGTTTATGTAGTGAAACGACATTGGACCGTGTGTGGTGTGTGCGACGCAGCTGTTGTGGAGCGTATTCGTCTGCAGGATCGGTCAATGGTAATGCAAGCTGGGGTCTTTGGACAGTAGCAAGGAGATCAGGGCGTGATACTTGACGAATGGTCAGTTTCTGTTCAGGAACGGATCTTAAGTGTCTCGTTGCTGTCGTATCGCTGGTGTCTTCGGGTTCTAGGTGTAGTGGTTCAGGCAGTGCAGTTGACATGCTTTATCCTCATTTCGTGTGAAGGTACTGAGTGATTTAGTGAGTAAAAGGTGGAGCTTTCAAGATGGTTCCGGGGGAGAGCATATGAGGATCAGGACCAATCAGGTCGCTATTGTATTGCCACCATTGCCGCCAACGTTGGTCGATCTGTGGAAGCGTTGAGTCTGCTCCCAGCTCTTGATGGGCAATATCCCACAGGCTGTCGCCGGTTTGTATTACGATCGTGGGCCCTTCGTGACTACGATCAGGATTCGGGTCTGCAATATACGGCGAGGGCATCGGTTTTTGGGGCAAGTAGGCCTTGGTAGGGTCTGGTTGTGTGCTCTTCTGCTCGACGTCGTCGCGCGAGGAGGGTTGTGTGACAGGAATCGTAGTGGTTTGACGTGGCATGGGATTGACCGGGCTTTTATCACCATCCCTGGTTGCCGTGGTATCAGGAACAGCCTCAGACTGGATTTGATCTGACTGGTGAGGTTGAGGGGAAGCAGCCGATGATTCCGTTGCAGCCGGACTTTCGGTTGGTCGATGACGTGCCGATGCATCCGAAGGAGACTCGTCGTCATGTGTGATGTCAGCCGTCGGGGATGAACCCGGGTCATGGCCTGTTGCAGCTGGTATTTCTGCAACTTCTGGCATGAAAGGGTTCATGCTCTGGGTTGATGCGATTTCTGTGGGTTCCACATCAGGCTCTTCAGTGGCGTATGCCTGTGACCCTAACGTCAGCTGGATCCCCAGAGCCGAGATAATAATTCGTTGCAAGAATTTCGGAGTAAATAGCGCCGCCCAGTATCCAACGACTCTATTTTTGGTTTTTGTGGCAATGACAAGACCAAGTCCGGCAAAAATGACGATCCCTGACAACGCACATAGGCCGATGCCCACGAATCCACAGAATAGTGCGATCCAGTATTCCAGCATTTGGATTGAAGTAGCAGCAGGGTTCTGTTGCCATGTTTGGCCCATCCACCACAGCAATGGGCCAGCGAGCAGCACCAGGGCCGCAAGTACTATATCTTCAAGCTGTGCTGAACGCTGTTGAGGTGTTCCACGATGCTGCCGCATGCCTTCTCCTGGATCCAAGTTGCTATAAACGATGAATGTAGCTTTGCACACATAATATTTGAATGTCAATGAGCCATGTTAATTACTTTGCAGCATGTTAGATGCATTTTGGTAAAATTCGTTGGACTCCGGTACGGGCCGGCTGAGTTTATGAAGTCGCTGTGAGCGACGTTCAGAAGCTGCAATTCGGCTCTAGTGGCGCTATTGTGATTTCATGCGATGGAACGACCTCTTTGCTGACTTAGAAGCGCAATTAGAATTCGGGCAATGGCAGGCCGTGGAACAGGATGCTGCGGAGCTGACCAGGGGTATGTGGGCCGACTTGTCGCTGATGGATAGATTGCGCGGTGCCCTTGGGCAGCAAGTCCGTATTGTGCTGCAGGATGGCCGAGTTCAAGCGCTGGAACTGCGTGCCGTGGGTCCTTCTTGGGTAGGAGGTAGTGCTGAATTAGGTGCCGTGGTTCTTGGTCGCGACGCTATTTTAGGGATTGAAGGTGGGCTTCAGCGTGCCACCGTTCCGTCACGGCCATTACATGCAGGGCCGAGTATGGCCTCAATCTATCGCGCGCTTGGTCGGCGTCGTGAAGTTTTGCAGGTCCTGGGAAAGCATGGAGAAACCCTCGCAGAGGGAACAATAGACCGGGTGGGTAAAGATCACTTTGACATAGCGATGCATGCACGTGATGAATTTAGGCGTGGCGCCTCGCTGCGGGGCGTGCGAGTTATACCCTTTGAAGCGATCTTGCTAGTTCGTGCGTCGCCCATGAGCCTGAATGACATCTGAGTGTTGATTGAGTAGGTCACTGGTGCTGGACATCGCGTTGATGATCCGTTTCAACGACTCGCTGACGCTGCTCTTCGTGTAAGTGGTCGATAAAATCTTCGAATTTTTGCGAGTCAACGCGCCATTGGCCTCGTCCGCCGATCTGAAATGCTTCGAGTTCGCCTTTGAGGACCATGCTTCGAACAGCGGCGGTCGAAACCTGGAGTTCTTCTGCAACATCCGTAAGGGTCAGAAAACGTGGCATTGCAGCTCCTGTTGATCTGGATAATTGATGGATTTTATTGTCTTTAGGATACTCTAGATTGATATTGTTCACAAGTGCGTCTATATGCATATTCCTGATGTTCTTGCGGTTTTCGGTATTGTTCGACCTGACTGGGGGAACCAGGCCTTTCGTTCTTGAGTGCAATACGCCACAGTAGATGCTGGAAACTCACACCGAGGGATAATATATGAACGAAAAACCAATAGAAGCGTCTCGCATACGGACTCCCGGTTGGCGTGATCCGCGATTAATCGTTGGCATCATTCTTGTCTTGCTTTCTGTCACGGGTGTTGTTGCACTTATCCAAGCCATGGACTCCAGGCAGGGCTACTGGGCTGCTTCCGTGGACATTGTTCCGGGTGCCGAAGTTAGCGCCGAAGATTTTCATGCCGTGCAAGCCAGTATGTCTGAGTCGTCTGACCAATATTGGTTAGCA
>DHCFI07803__coassemble_1756_pt1 | contig 12520 bp, 9 predicted proteins | sample DHCFI07803__metabat2_high_PE_025 | metagenome-assembled genome bin DHCFI07803
CCGGATAACGTGGCCCACAGCACCAGATTCCAGGCAGGGCGGATAAGCACCGATGGGTGCGCTCGAGTACGCACCAGCAGGTGTTCACCTGTCACATAATGTGATCGCATGCCCCTCCTTTGTATCCGACCTTATGTGTCACGCCGCTCGTAAATGCACGATATCTGCGGCAAATACTTCGTGCACGGTTTCGTCTTGTATTAATAGGCTACCCGTCGCGCCAAGTCCAAGAGCCGTTCCGACAATATCTTTACCATCCGGCATATTTGCTCTCACGTACTGGCCGAGGGTCGACAGTGTCGGCTCTAGGCGCTGGGGCGTTGGATCGGTTTCAAATTCGCCCACTGCATCCAGCAGACGTTGACGTGCAATCTTCACAAACTCCTGCGGTTCCATCACCACACCATAGTCTGCGAGCGCAGCGGCGGTATCTACAGCTTTCGTGTCACCAAACTTCAGGTTGGTTCCAATACCAACGACCACGGTATTGGTTTGGGGCAGCCACTGGGCCAAGATGCCGCATAATTTCTTGCCATCTGGGCCCAGCACGTCATTGGGCCATTTGACCCCCGCATTGACATCAAGTTCTCGGAACCAGCGCACCAAGGCATCAGCCACCACAAGAGTTAGCGTGCCAAAAAGTTGCGGTTCAAGATGGGGCCGCAAGACCATAGACATCGCAGCGGCAGTGCCCGCCGGGGTATCCCAGCTACGGTCGAGTCTCCCCCGCCCTGCTGTCTGGTTGCCTGTAGCAATGACGTCTCCATGCACGAAATCGGCCGCACCGGCCACGAGGACATCCTGGGTAGAGGCCACTTGATCCACCCAGTATACGCCCGAGGCGATCCGTTGATATTCTTTTTGCGCCACGCACTACAACCTTCACAAAATACAACCGGTAGTATTATCCACGATACAGGCCATACTCTACCCTGGAGGACCCGTTGACCAACCCCGAACGCACTGGTGAAAACCTGGGTGTCACTACCCCGGACATCACTACGACGGCTGGCAAACTTGAAGACTATTTCCATCGGCGCGAAGCAGCACTCTTGCCGACTGGACAAGGACCCGTTGACCGCCAACACTCCCGGGGCAAAAACACTGCGCGAGAGCGTATTGACGCCTTGCTCGACGACGAATCCTTTGTCGAATTCGACCAATTGCGAACCCACCGCACGACCGCCTTCGGTATGGAAGCCCGTCATCCCGAAGGGGACGGCGTCGTTGCAGGTTACGGCACGATAGATGGACGTAATGTTGCCGTCTTTGCACAAGATTTCACAGTCTTTGGTGGCTCCTTATCGAAGGTCAACGGCGAGAAAATTGTCAAAACCCAAGAATTTGCCGCAACCAATGGCTTTCCATTGATCGCTATCAATGACGGCGGTGGCGCCCGCATCCAAGAAGGTGTGGATTCACTGGCCATGTTTGCTGATATCTTTCGCAATAATGTGATGGCTTCTGGTGTCGTCCCGCAGATCTCTATCATTATGGGGCCTGCTGCCGGCGGTGCAGCGTATTCGCCAGCGCTAACCGACTTCGTGGTCATGGTCGATCAGACATCGCACATGTTTATTACCGGCCCAGATGTCATCAAATCTGTGACCGGTGAAGAAGTCGATATGGAAACCCTTGGTGGCGCACGACAGCACAACGAGACCTCGGGTACAGCCGCGTATATGGCAGCTGATGAACAGGATGCCTTCGACTGGGTCTCTGAACTGCTGGATTATTTGCCAGCCCACAACTTCATTACCCAACAAGCCACATTCCAGCAAGATCTCGACACTACCGTTGACGATCTGGCACTGGACACCATCATCCCGGACTCAGCCAATCAGCCGTATGACATGCTGGAGGTCGTTGCCACCATCCTTGATGACGGCGCGTTCCTACAGGTCCAAGAACGCTACGCACCCAACGTCATTGTTGGGTTGGGACGCGTCGAAGGACAGACCGTCGGGGTAGTAGCCAACCAGCCTTCGCAGTTAGCTGGCACCTTAGATATCGCGGCTTCCGAAAAAGCAGCCCGGTTCGTACGCTTCTGCGATGCCTTCAATGTTCCAATTGTGACGCTGGTTGATGTCCCTGGCTTCCTCCCGGGCGTAGACCAAGAGCATTCCGGCATTATTCGCCGTGGTGCCAAGCTCATTTATGCCTACGCTGAGGCCACCGTTCCAAAAGTCACCATCATCACACGCAAAGCCTTTGGTGGCGCATACATTGTGATGGGTTCCAAGAAACTCGGTGCCGATGTCAACCTAGCCTGGCCGACCGCGCAGATTGGTGTCATGGGAGCCCAGGGGGCTGTCAATATTCTGTATCGTCGCGACCTCATCGCCACTGAAGAGGCCGGAAACGATGTTGAAGCACGTCGTACAGAATTGATCGAAGACTATGAAACGGCACTGCTCAATCCGTATGAAGCAGCAAACTCTGGCTACATTGACGCGGTCATTGCCCCGTCGGAAACTCGAGCACAGGTGATTCGCGCGCTTCGCGCAACCGCCGCAAAACGGCAATCTCGTCCCGCAAAGAAGCATGGAAATATCCCCCTATGACCTCACAACCTGAATCCACCGGCATCAGAGTCCAGGGCACAGACCTATCCGAGGAAGAAACCGCCGCTCTATTGACGGTCGTCAACACACAACTGATCGATGCACCCAGGCAACAGTCAACCGTTGATGCTGCAGCGCGTCGTCGGATCACTTCAACCTGGGCTGATTCGGCTTCCTGGCAACCGTTGTCTCGAGGTCACTAGGTCCCCGGCGTTCAGCCGCCAACACCCCACCATAAGAACTCAGGCAGATCGCAATCACCGATCAATGCCGTGCAAGCTATGGGTTTGGACACACTACAGAAAGCACTTCGATGAGCGTTACGATTTTGCTCGGCTCTGCCTCGACGGCTCGCGCCGCGATTTTAACCCGCGCTGGCGTTCCCTTTACCCAACTGGCTGCCGATATTGATGAAGCAGCCCTGGTCACCAACATCCCAGAGCCCAGAGTGCAGGCACAAGCGTTAGCCACCGCAAAAGCTCATGCTGTTGCGGACAGACTACTGCGCGACCGCAAGCCCCAAGATCCCACCTACGTCATCGCAGCCGATTCCGTCTTTGAGTTCGAAGGTCAAGCCCATGGTAAACCGCGTCACCCCGAGGTTGCGGTCGAACGTTGGCACGCGCAGCGCGGTAAATCCGGCATTTTGCACAGCGGCCACACCGTCATCGCCATACTCGGCGGCCGTAAACAACGCATTTTGCAAGAGATAGTCAGTGCCACGGTGGCGTTCGCTGACGTCAGCGACTCCGTCATTGACGACTACGTAGCCACCGGTGAGCCGCTATTTGTCGCAGGAGGGTTCACCCTTGAAGGCCACGGCGCCACCATGATTGCAGGGGTTGATGGTGACCCAAACGCTGTCCTTGGGCTTTCACTGCGAGCGGTGCGCGACATGCTGGATCGACTCGGGGTGTCCATGACCGCGCTCTGGACTGCCACCGAATAGCACACATTTTTGTAGGTTTCCTACAACATATCGGACATTTTGGCGGCTCACGGTGCGTCCTTCTGTATGTTTCCCACTGATACGTCCTAAGCTGCTTTAGATGGCTTCGATGAGCATAGCTTCATCGAGGATCATCCGGGTCCGCGTCCCAACCAAGGAGAACAGTTTCTATGTCCATGACCACTGCGTCATCCTCGATGGTCTACCGATCGTTTTCGAAGGTATTGATCGCCAATCGAGGTGAAATCGCGGTCCGCATTATCCGAGCCGCGCAAGATGAGGGGCTCGAGGCAGTTGCCATCTATGCGAATCCGGATCGCGACGCGATGCATGTGCGCTTGGCCGATCACGCTTTCTCACTAAACGGTGACACGGTCGCCGATACCTATCTATCAGTAGATAAGGTGCTCCGGGCGGCTCAGGATGCCGGTGCCGACGCCATTCACCCAGGCTATGGCTTTTTGGCAGAAAATGCCGAGTTCGCTCAAGCTGTTATCGATGCCGGAATCATCTGGATTGGTCCTCCTCCTGCGGCCATTAATGCACTGGGCGATAAGGTAGCAGCCCGCCACATTGCCCATAAAGTTGGTGCTCCCCTCGCCCCCGGAACACCAGACCCCGTCGAGTCATCTCAAGACGTCATCGACTTTGCCGACGAGTTCGGTCTCCCGTTGGCTATCAAAGCCGCTCATGGCGGAGGCGGCCGTGGAATTAAGGTGGTTCGCCAACGGTCCGAAATTCCAGATGCTTATGACTCCGCAGTCCGTGAGGCCACGGCCGCATTTGGCCGAGGCGAATGCTTCGTAGAACGCTTCCTCGATGCTCCACGGCACCTGGAGACACAATGCCTCGCGGATCAAGATGGTAACGTAGTCGTGGTCTCCACTCGAGACTGTTCACTGCAGCGGCGCAACCAGAAACTAGTTGAAGAAGCTCCCGCTCCGTTCCTGAGCGACGATCAAGAACAACAGCTCTATGATGCATCCGTGGCACTGCTCCAAGAAGCCGGTTATGTTGGCGCGGGAACCTGCGAGTTTTTAATCGGCCAAGACGGCACCATCTCCTTTTTGGAGGTCAACACTCGTTTGCAGGTCGAACACACGGTTTCCGAAGAAGTCACAGGTATCGACCTCGTGCGCGAACAGTTCCGTATTGCACGCGGTGAACTCCTCGGATACGACCACCCCATAGTTGACGGGCATTCCTTTGAGTTCCGTATTACAGCAGAGGATCCAGGTCAAAACTTCATGCCGGCCCCGGGAACCATCACCAAGATGCGTTTACCCGGCGGGCCCGGTGTACGAATCGACACCGGTATCGAAGAAGGCGAGACTATCTCCGGGGCATTCGACTCGATGGTCGCCAAACTGATTGTCACTGGCAAAAACCGCAAGGAAGCTCTCCAACGGTCACACCGCGCGTTGACAGAGATGCGTATTGCCGGACTCGCGACCGTCTTGCCTTTCCACCGCCGTGTGATACAGGACCCCAACTTTGCACCAGAACTTGATCAACCAGGCCAGAAATTGCCTGCCGATGGTCCTTTTACCGTGCATACTCGTTGGATCGAAACCGACTTCATTAATGATCTGCAACCGCAGGTGACCCAGTCCGCCATGGATGCAGAAGTTGAGCAGGAACGTCGCGTGGTCACGGTTGAAGTCAACGGGAAACGCGTTGAGGTAACACTACCTGACTCGTTGGCGGGTATTTCCGCGGTTGAGTCTAAACCCAAACGTCGACGTACGCCACGCAGCGCTACCGGTGCAAACGGTGGCAACGCTGCGGGGGCTTCTGGTGACATCGTGACTTCCCCGATGCAAGGCACCATCGTAAAGATGGGTGCCGCAGTAGGCGATGAAGTTTCGGTCGGAGACCTCATCCTGGTACTGGAAGCAATGAAGATGGAACAACCCATTACCGCGCACAAAGCTGGTACGATCACGGAGCTTAGCGCCGAACCGGGTGCCACCGTCAACGCCGGAGCCGCACTCGCCACTATCGAAGGGTAACACTTCGCTCACCTTTGACGGCTAACTCATCCGCCCTATACACTTAGGTTGTTTTCACAGGTGACGTCCAGGTCACAATACTCCGGACGTCACCTGCATTGTTTCCATAACCATCAGGAAAGTACTCTCGATGTCAACGCAACCCACAGAGACTTCGCATGGTGTTAAGGATGAGGATCTGGGCGTAGCCCGGTGGAAAATCATCCTGGCCTCGGTAGTAGGCACCACCATCGAATTTTATGACTTTTATATTTACGCTACGGCGGCTGTCTCCGTCTTCCCCCTCATCTTCTTCCCGGGCGGAGATGCCCAAACCGCTCTCTTAGCATCTATGGCTACCTTCGGCGCAGCCTTCGTTGCTCGCCCGCTAGGCTCCGTAATATTCGGGCACATGGGTGACCGAATCGGCCGTAAAGCAACCCTCATCGGTGCCCTACTCACCATGGGGATCGCGACCTTCATTATTGGACTCCTGCCCACGTACTTCCAGATCGGCCTCTGGGCCCCTGCGATGTTGACCATCATGCGATTCTGTCAAGGTCTTGGCCTCGGTGGCGAATGGTCCGGAGCAGCCCTGCTGGTCACAGAAACCGCCAAACCGGGTAAACGTGCCTCCGCCGCCATGTGGCCTCAGCTCGGTGCACCCTTTGGGTTTCTGCTAGCCAATGGCTTTTTCCTTATTCTTACGGTGTCCTTTGGTTATGATTCCGCCGCGCACGGCGCGGACCATGTCTTTATCGACTGGGTATGGCGCGTACCGTTCTTGGCTTCCATCGTGATGGTTGCCATCGGTCTGTGGGTACGTCTGGCGCTAGAAGAAACGCCGGTGTTCAAACAAGCTGTCGCCAAAGATGAGCGCGTGAAGGCACCCCTGAAAGATGTCTTTGCCAAAAACTGGTGGGAACTGATCTTGGGGACCTTCATCATGTACGCGACATACGTACTCTTCTACCTCATGACCACGTGGGTGCTGTCCTACGCGATTGGTTCTGCAGACACCGGTGGACTCGGAACCTCTTATAATGACTTCTTGGTCATTCAGTTGATCTCAATCCTGTTCTTTGCAGCGTTCGTTCCGATTTCCGGGTTCCTTGCCGATAAGTTTGGCCGCAAACCAACCATGCTGGTCATTACTGCGCTGATGATTGTGTTTGGGTTGCTCTTTGGATGGTGGCTCAACGCCGACGTCATTGTCAGCGACGACGGAACCATGAACGCCACACGGATGATTGTATTCATGATCGTTGGAATGTCTCTGATGGGCCTCACGTTTGGACCCATGTCAGCCATCCTGCCAGAACTATTCCCAACCGAAACCCGGTATACCGGTTCTGGGATTGCCTACAACGTATCCTCCATTTTGGGTGCAGCACTGACTCCATTCATTGCAGCCTGGCTGATGGGTACCTTCGATGTCGCATATGTTGGGTATTACTTAGCTGCGGCCTCAGCCATCACCTTGATCTTCTTGGCCTTGAGCCCAGAAACGAAATACCGTTCGCTCGCGGATTTCAAAGTAGATGAGGTCCAGCGTCAACGCTAGAACAACAACGCACCGGTGATAAGCTCTCCGATGCGCATGCCCGGGCACAGAAAAAGTGCCCGGGCTTTTGCTGCCCTACTAAACTGCAGAGCAAGCTGCGCTACAAGGAGTTGCTTCTAGCGCTGCGAGTAGTCTTGTGCATAATCCAGGTACCATTGCAGCACCGAGGGGTCGGCTGCAGTTTCTTTCGAAACCTTTTGAGCAGCCATCCCCTGTAGTACTCGTTTCACCGGAACTTCCATGAGCTTGCCGGTCTTTGTCATGGGCACCCCCGGTGCAATGATGATTTCATCCGGTACATACCGAGGTGACAGTTTATTGCGAATAGCTTGCACGACCTGCTCCTTGAGGTCCGCGGCGGAGATTTCTGGATCCGAGGGGACCACAAAGAGCGGCATATAATATTGGCCATCGTCCAACTCGGCGCCAATCACCATGGATGCAGAAACACTATCGAGAGCATCCACCACTTGATACAGGTCGCTGGAGCCCATGCGGATGCCACCCCGATTCAGGGTGGCATCGGAGCGTCCATGGATAACGAAAGACTGCCGAGCCGTTTGGGTGGCAAAGTCACCGTGATACCAAATGTGTGGATCCTCGGTGAAATACGCTGCTCGATAACGTGCACCGTCACGGTCGTTCCAGAAATACAGCGGCATCGTTGGCATCGGTTTGGTGATGACGAGCTCGCCGACTTCCTCGGTCACCGGTTTGCCGGCTTCATCGTAGACATCAGCAGCAACTCCCAGTGCCGGTCCCATCAATTCGTTGACATACACCGGGTCCAGCGGATTTGATCCGACAAACACCGAACACACATCAGTACCACCGGAATCGGAACGCAATCGAAGATCAGACTTGACTGCTTGGTAGACCCAATGCCACGTGTGCGAAGGCAGCGGGGATGCAGAAACCAGTATGTCGGTGAGGTTCGAAAGATCGTAGTCAGTTTTGGGAACGAGACCAGAGTCCTGTACACCGGTGAGGATGGCTGCTCCGCAGCCAAAGAGCGCGACCCGTTCTTTTTCTAGGATTTCGAATTGTCTGCCCGGTCCGCCTGCGAAAACGCCACCCGAGTACGTGACTGATTTTGCACCGGTAATCAGGACCCCAACCAGCATGTTCCATAGCATCCACGTGGTCGACGTCGAAATATAGACGGCCTTGCCCTGCGGTACTTTGTAGTGCAGGCCAAAGGATTTCGCGATTTCCAATACGGTGCCACCTTGACTCTGGACGATACCTTTGGGGGTTCCAGTGGTACCAGATGAGTACAACACCCAGAGCGGATGGGAGAACTCAACGCGCTTAAATTCTGGTTGTCGGCCAGCAGCAACAATGTCACTGAATACCGCAGTCTCAATATTGTGCTGTGCAATGTGATGATCAACTGCTTCAAATGAACCCGTGTGGGTATTTTTGACCAAGACGTGATGAGTGACCGAATCGAGTTCAGTTAGTAGGTCATCAAGGTCACCAATTTGGTCGCGAATTTTACCGCCAAGCTCCAGCCCATCGATGGTCATCAATACTTTTGGCTGGAGTTGTTTGAACCTGGTGACAATACCTGGCACGCCAAAATCCACATTAACCACTGACCAAATAGCGCCAACCGCGGCGGTACCTAGCAGCGCAACGATGGTCTGGGGAATATTGGGCAGTGCGGCTGCTACAACGTCCCCTTCCCCAACACCAATAGTGCGGAGATGATGGGCAAACGCCCCAACCTGTTCGTTGAGCTGTTGCCAGGTCAGTGTCGTCCGGTTGAGTGATTCATCAAGACCAACGATGGCTTCTTGGTCGCCCATTGTCTGTGCGTGGCGCAGAATGTTTTCGGCGTAATTAATTTTGGCACCCGCAGCCCAGCGAGCCTCTGGCATTTGACCTTGGATCATCGGTCCGGTCGGTTTATCACCGATAATGCCAAAGTACTCCCAGATTTCGGTCCAGAAAACCTCGAGCTCTTTCACCGACCAATTCCATAAGTCAAGGTAGGTTTCCATACTCAGGTTATGTTTGGTATTCATGTCCTGCATGAATTGGTACATCGCCGTGGCCTGAACATCATCAGTGTGTGGCTGCCACAGAATTTTTTCGCTCAATGTGTCTCCCAACTGCGTTCTGGCCGCTCGCCCTCTAAGTTAATCAGTATCAACCCAATGGGCAAGAAGCCACAACCTCATAGTGTAGTGGAGATCACACCTACCTGAGAGTTTTCGCTAAAACTCTTCTCGACGGTGCATCTGGCGAGCAACTTCAGCGATAGTTCCGGTGAGCGAAGGATAGATAGTAAACGTATCTGCTAAATCATCGACATGCAGCTTATGCGTTACCGCTAGCGACAACGCATAAATCAGGTCAGAAGCTTGTGGAGCGACCACTACTCCACCAACCACGTGACCCGAACCGCGGCGAGCGAAGATTTTGACGAACCCTTCATCTAGGTTCATCATCTTTGCGCGCGGATTCGTGGCCATCGGAATCATGTACTGATCAACCTGATACTCCCCAGTAGCGACCATTGCATCGGTGACGCCCACCGTAGCGATCTCTGGCGACGTGAAAATATTCGACGCGACCCGATTACTTGAGAAAGGCTTGACGACGTCACCAAGCAAATGATTCACAGCAATTCGTCCCTGCATTGCAGCAACGGAGGCTAAGGCCAAACGACCAGTACAGTCGCCAGCCGCATAAATGCCCGGCATAGACGTGCGTGAAACGGCATCGATTTTGATATGCCCGGATGCCGTGACATCTACGCCGACGTCTTCCAACCCAATACCCTCGGTGTTTGGGATCCCGCCGACTGCCAGAAGGCAGTGCGAACCTTCAACGTAACCGCCACCAGACAGCTCCACTCGCACGCCGTCTTGAATTCTACTCACCGACTGTGCGCGAGTTCGTGAGATCACGTTGACACCAGCAGCTGAAAATGATTCCTCAAGCACTTTTGCGGCGTCCGGATCTTCACCCGGCAACAAGGTCTCGCGTGACGACACCAATGTGACATTTGAACCCAGCAGCTGATACGCCGAAGCGAATTCAGCACCGGTGACACCAGAGCCTACAACCACCAGATGTTCTGGCAGTTCTTCCATTGAGTAGAGTTGCTTCCAGTTAAAAATCCGCTCGCCGTCTGGTTTGGCAGTGTCCAATTCTCGGGGTGTGGCGCCCGTGGCAATGAGCACGGCATCAGAAGTGATGTGTTCGGTTTGGCCATCCATCGTGGTGGCTTCAACAACATTGCGATCAATCAGCTTGGCTTCGCCGATAACAATTCGCACTCCGTTAGCCTGCAGCGCGTGGCGAATGTCCTCGGACTGCTCAGTAGCCAAACGCAACAGCCGACGATCGATACGTTCCATATTGGAACGCACGGACTCGGCATCAAACTCCAGCCCCAGGGATGGTGCTCGCAAGACACGCCTGCGTGAGTCAGCGGAAGCAATCAATGTCTTGGAGGGGACCACATCGGTTAGTACCGCGGAACCACCGATGCCGTTGCGTTCGATGATGGTGACATCGGAACCAAATTTCGAGGCCACAAGTGCAGCTTCATAACCGCCGGGACCGCCGCCGATAATAGTGATGGAGGGACGAGGGACAATTTCTAAAGTGCTCACGCATCTATTGTGGTCTGTTTTACCGCAGAATGCACAATCCCTACGGCGTTTCGAGTTGTATTCCACGAGTTATTGCCTCATGGCGATACAGTAGGGGCTGTGAGCGATACAAACTTGTTTTTACTCGGTGATCATGCCGGATTCGACCTGGCCCGGCAGGCAGCTGAAGTCCTTACCGAATATTTCGGGGTAGCACGACATGACCTAGGTGTCGTATTAGGCTCCGGTTGGGCCCACACCGTCGATACCCTGGGTGAAGTCAACGGTGAGCTATCGTTTTCTGCTGTTCCCGGGCTCGGTGGCGATGGGGTGGCCGGCCACGTGCAGAAGGTTACTTCTGTTCGCCTTGCCAATGGGAAAAATGTTCTAGTCTTTGGGTCCCGCACGCATTATTACGCGCACCGTGATGTGCAAGCAGTTGCCCACGTAGTGCGCACGATTGCCGCAGCGGGCGCGTCCGCTGTCGTACTGACGAATGGCTGTGGAGGTTTGGACGACCAGGTCGCACCGGGCACGCCGGTGTTGATATCTGACCACATCAACCTCACGGGCACCACCCCCCTGGTCGGACCTGAATTTGTTGATCTGACTGATGCCTATGCACCACGGCTACGACAGATTGCCAAGCAAGTGGATCCCAGCCTCACCGAGGGCGTGTACGTACAATTTGCTGGCCCCCAGTATGAGACACCTGCTGAGGTTCAGATGGCAGCTAAACTCGGTGGTGACCTAGTGGGCATGTCGACTGCTCTGGATACCATCGCAGCCCGCCATGCTGGACTCGAAGTCCTAGGAATTTCTCTGGTGACTAACGCTGGCGCAGGCGTCACCGATGCCCCGCTATCTCATGAAGATGTCATCGCGGCTGGCAAATCTGCAGCTCCTAAGGTCTCACAATTATTGGCCGACATCATTCAGGCAATCTAGTATGGATGAACTGTTCACTGCTGCTCAGACATGGATGGATCTCGACCCGGAGCACGCGGGAATTCTCGCCAAAGAAATTTCTGCTGCCCGCCGTGAAGAAGACTGGGCTATCTCCGCATTGACAGCCCGGTTTGCCGGGTATCTCACGTTTGGCACGGCCGGGCTTCGAGCGCCCGTGGGTCCCGGTACCACTCGCATGAATCGGGTCGTGGTCCAACATGCTGCTGCTGGAATTGCCGATTTTGCACACGAACGCGTAAGTCAACCACTCGTTGTGATCGGATACGATGCGCGGCACCGTTCCAAAGATTTTGCTATCGACTCGGCTGCAGTCTTCACAGCTGCAGGGTGTCGAGTTAAACTCATGCCTACGACAGCACCAACTCCTGTCTTGGCTTTTGCTCTCAAGCATCTAGCCGCCGACGTTGGGATCATGGTCACCGCCTCCCACAATCCGCCCGGTGATAATGGTTATAAGGTCTATCTGGGACCGCGACTATTGGGCCCCGACGATGTCACGGGAGCGTACGCTCAGATTACTTCACCGACCGATCAGCTCATCGCTACGAAAATTCACGCGTGGAATATTGCAACCAAACAACCAGATTTAGCTGCATCCGGGTGGGAGTTTATCCCGGAGGACATCAGTTATGACTATGTCGAGGCTGTTCGCCAGTTCCTGAACGGTGTCTCCTCCCCGAAGGGTCGCAGTGCTCTTCATATCGTGTATACGCCAATGCATGGTGTAGGGGCCGGCATTTTCTCTCAACTGATGGATGCCACCGGTTTCAACACCGTTTCTGTGGTCGACCAGCAAGTTGATCCAGATCCGGCCTTTCCTACCGTAGCGTTCCCAAACCCCGAGGAACCCGGCGCTTTAGACCTCGCTATTTCGA
>DHCFI07803__coassemble_1777_pt1 | contig 12244 bp, 13 predicted proteins | sample DHCFI07803__metabat2_high_PE_025 | metagenome-assembled genome bin DHCFI07803
CGAGCCATACCGCAAGCTGGGGCGCAACCAACTGCGCATTGCAACCTTCACCGCGCTTGATCCAGACGACGTCTCAGCACTGACGGCGTGCATCGACTACATCGTCGACCGTCTCTAAAACTTCCGAGCTAAAAGACTGGTGGCTGTTGATCTGCACTAAGAACTGCAAACCAACAGCCACCAGTATGTTCAAGACACCCTTGAGCCTTAATGTTTCGAGGCGTCAGCGCCCTTTGACGGGCCGTCAGATTTCTTGTTCTTTTTCTGGCGCACGGCTTTCTGCTTTGCCCGCCGACGCTTGGCTGCACGGCGTGCCTGCTTATTCTTTTCTGTAACGTCCTCAGCTTGCTGCTGTGGTGCCGCCGCAGACTCCTCTACGGCTTCAGTTTCGTCGGCCTGCCCATAGCCGGCCTCCGCGAGCGCTTTGGCAGGGTCCTCGCCTGCGGCAATGGCGTCAAGCCGGATGCGCTCTTCTTCGGACGCTCGATCCATCCAGGGCACCCATGCGGGAGCAAGGATGGAATTTTCGCCTGGCAGCATACCGGATTCGCACACGGTAATAACCTTGGAACGCGGTGCCCGGGCCAGTGTCGTGAAAAACTCCCAGCCGCCATAGCCTCGAACCTTTGAGGCGAAGCGGTGGGTTACCACGCGCTCATCATCGGCAACAACACCAATGTGGTCACCAATTTCTGCGTCGTCAGCGAAATCGGTGAGCGCGGAACGAGCGATGTCGCCTGCTTCGGCCAGTGCGGGATCAACTCTCGGCTTTCGACTCACCGTACGCGGCGGTCCGAAGGTGGCCCGCACTTGCTCGGTTGCCAGACCAGGATCTTCTTCAGTTTCATGCATCAAATGCATCAGCCACCCTTCTCATGATGGTGGCCATCTGCTCGGCCTGCTTAGAAGCCGGGTAACGGCCAGAACGTAGCCCACTGGAAGCCGAATCAAGCATCCGAATTAAATCGTCAACGATGCCGGCCATGTCCTGGGCTTTGGGTCTCGTGGCGCGAACCACTGACGGAAGCTTATCTATCGGTTCCACCGAGAGTGCCTGCGGCCCGCGACGGGAATCCGCAATGCCGAACTCAACACGAGTACCCGGACGAAGCTGGGTGACGCCGGCGGGCAAGGCTGATTCCGGCAAATGTATGTCATCGCCGTCATCGGTGGTGATAAACCCGAAACCTTTATTATGATCGTAAAATTTTACTCTGCCGGTTGGCATGTGTGGTCATTTCCTTTGTCAGGTACGTCATTCACAAAGGGTTCCCGTCACACACCATCCGGGTGCGGTTACGGGAACCCCAAAAGCCTATACCAGGCAAGTATAACGCCATTTGGCGCCGTTCTTCGCAATGAACGTCATCCTGTGCTGCAAGCGTAGAATACCCTCCATGACCACATATGACCACAAGAATATCGACGTGACCCCGACCTGGATCGCCGCTGTGCTGTGGCTCGGGGTGGCGATCGTGGTGGTATCGTTTCTGGCGCTCGTAGGGGTGCTGATCTACTACTTCACCGGTGTCACACCGGCAGTCTGGCTGTTCTGGCTAGCGTTACTTGCCTTCCCTACCGGTTTCATTTTGATCCTTGTAGCACTCGTAGGGAACATCATGGTGCGACGCCGTCGGCAACGTTCCTAGCAACGCACACAGCAAACGCACAGCTGCCTCTCAGGTTAGTTTTTTTACAATAGAGGTATGACGTCCCAATCTTATGAAGCAAAACTCTTAGTCGTTGATGACGAGCCAAACATCCGCGAACTGCTTTCCACTTCACTGCGGTTCGCCGGTTTCGATGTGATCGCTGCCTCCAATGGTCGTGAAGCACTTGAAGCAGCCGAAGCACATAATCCCGATCTGGCGGTACTCGACGTCATGTTGCCTGATATGGACGGGTTCTCAGTAACCCGTAAACTGCGTGCAACCGGTCGCCACTTCCCGGTCGTTTTCCTGACCGCGCGTGATGAGACCGAAGATAAAGTTACCGGTCTCACCGTGGGTGGCGATGACTACGTCACCAAGCCCTTCAGTCTCGACGAGGTCGTAGCCCGTATTCGCGCGGTTCTTCGCCGTACCGCCCCCGCAGAGGATGACGAAGCGATCATGGTTGTCGATGATCTAGAACTGGACGATGATGCTCACGAAGTACGCCGCGACGGAGACATCATTGACCTGTCCCCCACTGAGTTCAAACTGTTACGGTACTTGATGATGAACCCCAACCGTGTGCTTTCAAAGGCACAGATCTTGGATCACGTCTGGGAGTACGACTTCAACGGCGACGCTTCGATTGTGGAATCGTATATTTCGTACCTGCGCCGTAAAATTGATACTGGCGACCGACCGAAAATGATCCACACCAAACGCGGTGTCGGGTATCTGCTGCGCACCTTAGACAAACGCTAATTCCCGCTACATGGCCACACCCAAACCGCTGCAGTGGATAGTCCGCACCTGGCAAGCCACGTCACTACGAACTCAACTCACGCTTATCACCGGCGTATTGATGGCTTTGACCGTGGCCACAACTGCGCTCCTAACGGCTTCACTCTACCGACAAGAGCTCGTCCGCCAGATTGATGAGGACATCTTCACCAGCCGACACAACGTGTCAATGTTTCTGACGTCCATGGGGTCAGCGGGTCCCTATGATACCGGAAGTTTCCAACAAACCATCGTGCGGTTTTACGGCGAATCCTGGGATAATGAGGGCAACCTCGTGTCCCGTATTCACACCGAGGGTTCTGATATCCCTGACCTTCAACGCCTCACCGCTGAGCAAGCAGCAGAACACGGCTCTTCCTCCTTTGAGGTGCCTGGCCAAAACGACCCGCAAAGTCAATGGCGAGTCCAGATCTACCGCTTAGAGTCCGATGGTGGCACCGTGGCCATTGCCTTGCCCATGGACCCTGTGGAACGCTCTGTAGAACGCGTAACCACCTTGGTTATCACCATCGGTTTCTTAGCGACCCTGGTGGTCACGATGATCGCCTACGGGCTCGTAACCACGGCGTTCCGCCCACTCAACCGAGTGGAACGCACAGCAGCGGGTATCGCCGCGGGTGACCTGTCGAAACGTGTTCCATCCGGAGCTCCAGACACCGAGGTCGGCCGCCTGTCCCGTTCCCTGAACGCCATGTTGGCACACATCGAAATCGCTTTCCGTGCCAATGAAGAGTCCGAAGAGCGAATGCGGCGTTTCGTCCAGGACGCATCCCACGAGCTTCGTACACCGCTGGTAACCATTCGTGGTTTTTCTGAACTCTATCGTCACGGAGCACTGTCTTCCAAAGACGACGTTGGCACTGCTATGGGCCGCATCGAGTCAGAGGCCAAGCGCATGACTCAACTGGTAGAGGACCTCCTGACGCTTGCACGATTGGACGAGCAACGCACACTGGAGTCAAAACCCATCGACCTGTTGGGCCTAGCTTCAGATCTGGTCGTCGATACCCGTGCCACCGCACAAGGCCGAAGCATCACCCTGACCGGGTTAGATGGCGAGTCGGGTCCGCAACCTGCACCAACCTTCGGCGACTCAAACAGGCTTCGTCAAGTGATTTCAAATCTGATGACAAACGTGCTGCGCTACACTCCGGAGGATACCGACATTGAAATCGCGGTTGGAACCGAAGAGGCCACACCTGGCACGACGGAGGGCGCGACCACTAGTAGCATTCAATCGGTCATCAAGATCCGCGACCACGGTCCAGGGATCTCCGAGGAAGACGCAGAAAAGATCTTCCAGCGTTTCTACCGTGCCGATACTTCGCGCCACCGAGACACCGGCGGCAGCGGGCTCGGTCTAGCTATCGTTGCCGGTATCGTAAGCCAACATAAAGGTAGCGTTCGACACGAGGAAACTCGCGGCGGCGGAGCAACCATGGTTGTCCGACTGCCTTATCATCCGCTGGATCCAAGTGCCGATGACGATGACAGCGATGAGGATTTCTCCACAGATGATCCTGCTGACCAGTAGTTGTCCACAGCTGGATGGTGTCTCAGCCCTCTAGAAGCTGGCAGCTCCTATGCTGGCCAGACCGGATCACAGTACGTGATTTCCCAGCTATCTAGGAGAACTATCATGGCCCGTATTCAAATCGATGTTCAGGAACTTTTCGCCAAGGCAAATGGGGTCCAGTCCACAGCAGATCGGATCCAGGCCGAGGTCAACAGCATGGATGCTCAACTGCGACAATTACAAGAGTCCTGGGTGGGCCAGGCTTCTTCAAATTTCCAGGTGGTTGTCACCGAATGGCGCGGCACACAACAGCGCGTTGAAGAATCACTTCGTTCTATTCGCGACGCCATGCAGCATGCCGGTCAGCAATACGAATCCACCGAACAGGCGAACGCAGCCATGTTCCGCGGCTAGCAAACGACATCAACCTTTCACCTCGATGCCCAGAATCACACGAGGTGGAGGGTTTGGTGGGTAGGCTAGGAGAATGGCCGTATTGATCGATCCCGCACGGTGGCCAGCATACGGCACCGTGTTCTCCCACCTAGTGTCTGATGAGTCACTGGAAGAACTGCACGCTTTTGCTCGTGCAACCGGGATTGCACCCAATGCTTTTGATGGGGACCACTACGACGTTCCAGTCAGTATGTACGAAGATCTTGTCGCTGCCGGAGCACAGGAAGTATCCGGCTCCGAACTGGTTCGCCGCCTGGTCAAATCAGGATTGCGCATTACGGCAGCAGAGCGGTCTTCTAAACTCGAAAAAATTCTGCATCAACGTTTTTCCCGACTCTTTCCCAGTACGTCGGAACTCGAGCGTGACCCGATATGCGATGCCCTATTGGAACGCTGGGATGAAGACCATCGGCACTATCACGACCTAACGCACCTGATGTCAGTGCTCAAAAACATCGAGTATCTCGAACGTCAGGGCGAATCTATGGGACCATTCCCCCGTGCCGTAAAACTTGCGGCGTGGTTCCATGATGCCATCTATCGTGCCGACCCAATGCATCCGCCAGGACAGGACGAAGAAGACTCTGCTCGACTTGCCGAACGCGTGCTACCAGAACTGGGGGTCCCCGGGCCGGAAATTTTAGAAACCGGAAGATTGATCCGACTGACGTTCACGCATGATCCCATTGAGGAGGATTCCGGTGGCAAAGTGCTCATCGACGCAGACCTCGAGGTTTTGGCACGTTCCAGTGGGGCCTATCAGCGCTATCGTGACGGTGTACGCAAAGATTTTCAGAAAGTCAGCGACGAAGATTTCGTAGCCGGCCGAGAAAAATTCATCCGCGGCATGCTAGCGCAAAACCCAATATTTAACACTCACACCGGTCGAAAACGCTGGGAGCGACCTGCAAGGCGGAACCTGATGTCCGAGCTCTACCCGCGACGGGGCAAACCGCTAAGTTAGTTCGCAAGGTCTGGGTCACGTCCAACGAAGCGGTCCATAGTCGAATTGATCCCAAACAGATCTCGACATTGATCAGCGAGCGGTACGGGAAGTATGTTCAACCATTTGGCGACAGACGCACTGGCTGGCATCACGAGCTGGCGTTTTCCTGCTTCCAGTGCGCGGAATATCTGGTCGGCGACGTATGTCGCCTCCAAAATTGGTAGCAGCGCATTTGGAGAACTAGCACCTTTAAACATACCGGTAGCAACATAGAATGGGTGCACTGATAAGGTATGGATATTGTGGCCCTGGTGCCGCATCTCGGCTCGTAGCGACTCGGTGAATCCATAAGCTGCCCACTTCGATGCGGCATAATCGGTCTGACGGGCGAGGCCAGTAAACGCAGCTGCGGACGAAATGACCGTTACAGAACCAAACCGGTTGGTCAACATGCCAGGAAGAAATTGACGCGTCACACGATATAACGCTAGAGCATTGACTTGGAAGGTATGTTCCACGTCTTCATGGTGCTGCTCAAGGAATGCTTTTCCAGTAACAACACCTGCGTTGTTCACCAAGAAATCGATACTACCAATCCGGCTACGGACCGCCTCACCTGCGGCATCTACTGACTCGTCCTTCGTTACATCAACGACGTCATAAGATGCTTCGACTCCCAAGTTGAGAATTTCTTGTGCAACCCCGTGAGCTGCGTCTTCGTTGATATCCCATACGACCACGTGGGCAGCACCCCGTTGTGCCGAGCCGATAGCCAGAAGGCGTCCAATGCCAGAGCCAGCGCCGGTGACTAACACGGTCTGGGCTCGGAGTGATAGCAATCGTTCAGCACGCTTCCGGTACCACACTCCGGCTGCCCCAATAGCACCAGCTGTGACCGTCAAGTTTCGGACGGTACGAAGCAATTTTCCCACGACGTTCCTTTCTGACCTACTGGAACATCTTATCTGGTGCCGAAGCTCTTGAAAATAGAAGCATCTGGTCAGTTAAAGCACTCACCCCCGGTCGATGTGACCGGGGGTGAGCAGACGATCTCGCGATCCTCAAGCAGCTAAGGCACCAGCCTTACATCATGCCGCCCATACCGCCCATTGGATCCATGCCACCTGCAGCAGCAGCTGGATCAACAGGTTCTGGTTTGTCAGCAATGACAGCTTCAGTGGTCAAGAACAGACCAGCAATTGAAGCAGCATTCTCCAAAGCGGAACGAGTTACCTTGACCGGATCGTTAATACCAGCATCAAGAAGGTTGACGTATTCACCGGTTGCGGCGTTAAGACCTTCTTCTGTTGGAAGTTTCTTCACGCGGTCCACAACGACACCTGGTTCCATGCCTGCGTTTTGAGCGATCTGTTTCAGCGGAGCTTCAACACCAACCTGAACGATCTTGGCGCCGGTAGCTTCGTCGTCTTCCAGCTTCAGGGCAGCGAAGGCCGTCTGAGCAGCTTCAATGAGTGCTACACCACCGCCGGCAACGATGCCTTCTTCCACTGCCGCTTTCGCGTTACGAACAGCATCTTCGATGCGAGCTTTACGCTCTTTCAGCTCCACCTCGGTTGCAGCTCCGGAGCGGATAACTGCTACACCGCCGGCCAATTTAGCCAAGCGTTCCTGCAGTTTCTCACGATCGTAGTCTGAATCGGTGGTTTCAATTTCGCCACGAATCTGGGTAACACGACCAGCGATCTGTTCAGAATCGCCGGCGCCTTCAACGATGGTGGTTTCGTCCTTGGTGACAACAACCTTGCGCGCGGTGCCCAGCATGTCGAGGGTCGCGTTTTCAAGGTTCAGGCCAACCTCTTCAGAGATAACCTGGCCACCGGTCAAAATGGCGATATCGTTGAGCATCGCTTTACGACGGTCACCAAAACCTGGCGCCTTGACGGCAACTGATTTGAACGTGCCACGGATCTTGTTGACAACAAGAGTTGCCAGAGCCTCACCTTCGAGATCTTCAGCAATGATCAGCAGTGGTTTATTCGACTGCATGACCTTCTCGAGGATGCCAACCATGTCCCGTGGGTTCGAGATCTTAGAGTTAGCGATCAGGATGTAGGGGTCTTCAAGAACAGCTTCCTGACGTTCGCCATCGGTGGCGAAATAACCGGAGATATAGCCCTTATCGAAGCGCATACCTTCGGTCAGTTCCAGATCGAGTCCGAATGTGTTGGATTCCTCTACTGAGACAACACCTTCTTTCCCGACCTTGTCCAATGCTTCAGCAATCAGACGACCAATTTCAGTGTCGCCTGCTGAAATTGCAGCAGTGTTCGCGATCTGTTCTTTGGTCTCGACTTCACGAGCCTGGGCCTGGAGCGCATCAGTTACTGCGGTAACAGCCTTATCAATGCCGCGACGCAGAGCAATTGGGTCTGCACCGGCGGCAACGTTGCGGAGGCCCTCAGAGACAAGAGACTGCGCCAAGACGGTTGCGGTAGTAGTACCGTCACCTGCGACATCATCGGTGCGCTTGGCGACTTCTTTTACGAGCTCGGCGCCGATTTTTTCGTATGGGTCTTCCAGATCGATCTCACGAGCGATCGATACACCATCGTTGGTGATAGTCGGAGCGCCCCACTGTTTTTCTTGTACGACGTTACGGCCACGAGGGCCCAAGGTGACCTTGACAGCCTCGGCGAGGGTATTCAAACCTGTTTCGAGGCCGCGGCGTGCTTCTTCGTCAAATGCAATGGTCTTAGCCATGTACTGCACGGTCCTTTCGGGACGAGTAGATTCCGCACCTGCACCACAGTGCCCGCGACGGCAAACCAATGCACCTAACCGGGTGGCGGTACAGAGATTTCATCTTATGGTGAGGTAATCCTCCGAGCATGCTTTGGCAGTCACGCCCAGAGAGTGCTAACACTATTTTTAGCACTCGGGGCACTTGAGTGCAAGTAGCTAAAGTTTTATGAACTACCCGTCAACACTACGACGACACCTTCAACTGAGGGCTCATAGATTGCCGTTGCTCCAAGTTCCTCCGCTACGGCGTTCGCTGTCGCTTCGTTATCAGAGAAATACACCGTGTCCGAGGCTGGGACAGCTCCGCTCCAATTGTCGGCAACCGGAACATTAAAGCCGGCTCCACCGAGTTCCTGAGCAACCGATGCTGCATGACCCTGAACAGTAGAAGCATTGTAGACCCCTATTGGGGCCTCATAGTCCACCGGTTCATCAGATTCGGCTTCGTCCATCTCTGAGGCACCTGTGGTTTCATCAGGGTCTACAGATTCGAACGACTCTGGCCCGTCGTCTTCAGCCGTTGACTCGGGCTCGACTACGTCCTCTGGTTCAACGGTTTCTTCGGGATCCTGCGGTTCATCTTCAACTGTTTCACTGATGGTTTCTTCTGGTGTCGTGCCCGCCTGGTTCAGTAAATCAGAAGGCAGCAGCCACAAGAACGAGCCAACACCGATGGCCAGCGCGACACCGCCAGCAAGGATGATGGCATTGAGATGACCACTTCCTTTGGGCAGCGCAAAATCTTTGCGATGCGCGCCTTGCTGGGTCGTATACGGCTCGACATCGTCAAAACGATCGTGTGCATATTTTTGCTCAGAAGATTCCTGACTCACTATGCAACACCCTCCGCCCGCTGCACGGTAGACCGTGATTGCAACAAGCGCTCAACTAACATCGGTGCATAAGCATAGGCACGCTCGGTAGTAATCAGACGGGCAAGCTTCTGATAATACCGGGTCGGTGTCATACCAAAGGTATCGGAAATATCCCGCTCCTTCGCGCCAACATAATGCCAGGAGCGTTTTTCAAACTCCAGCATCTGCTGCTCGGTCGCACTCAGCGTTGCCATGCGTCCCCTTTCAGATCCAATCATCGCCCACCAGTCTAAACTACTCCCATCCGTAGTATTCGTTAGGCTAAACCTATGTCCTTTTCACTATGGCCCGACATTGATTCTTCCTGGCACGCTGTTTTAGAGCCGGTGTATGACCAGCTGCACCAACTCACCGAGCAGCTACAAGCTCGACGCGACGCTGGGGAACGCATCGAGCCCCAGCCGGAAAACGTCTTACGTGTTTTCCGCATGCCGTTTGAGCAAGTCAAGGTCCTGGTCGTTGGCCAGGACCCCTATCCCACTCCGGGTCACGCAGTCGGGCTCAGCTTTGCACTGGACCCGTCGGTGCGACCTCTCGCCCGATCACTGACCAATATTTTCCAAGAACGACGCGACGATCTTGGTATCAAACCCGCGCTTTCCGGAGATCTCAGCGCTTGGGAGGCTCAAGGTGTCTTCCTCTTGAATCGTGTGCTGACGGTAACCGCTCACGAAGCTGGTTCACATCGCAAGATCGGCTGGGAACCGATCACCGAGGCAGTCGTCCGAGCACTAGCTACACGTGACGCTCCCCTTGTGGCTCTACTCTGGGGCGGTCAGGCTAGAACACTTGCCTCGTTATTCACGGCACCCAACACGCTGGTCGTCGAATCTGCACACCCATCGCCGTTGTCAGCCAGACGCGGGTTCTTTGGATCCAAACCCTTCTCGCGAACCAACACTTTTCTGAATAGTCACGGTCTAGCCTCAATTGACTGGGCGACCGAAACAACATCGAACACCTCTGCACAACCCACGCTAAATGATTAACCATGCCCAAGGCGACGACGTTCATTGGCTCTGAGCCCAGATGTCAATGGACGAGCCAAGGAGTCGCCCAGTACCAATCCGGTCGTGGTAGCCAAGATAATAATCGAAGCCTGCAACAGCACCGAGACACCGTCAGACATCATGTCTACGTTGTATCCCATCTGGTACATCGCCCGAAAGATCATCAATCCGGGCAACAAGAAAATACTGGCGGGAACCGCAATCACAAGTTGCGGCGCGCGGAGGCTCAAAGCAACAATCCTGGCGAAGAATCCCAAGACCACCGCCGCCGCGGCCGGTGCAATACTCGGCCCAAACCCAACTTCGATTGCCGACACATAGACAACGTAACCGATCGCTGACACCAATGCTGTCGGCACGATGAGCCGCAACCTCGTCTGTCCTGCAATGGAGTTACCCATGGCTGCAACCGCAACAAAAATGCAGACCAACCAATGCGGATACTGTCGTGTTGGCAGCTGTGTAATATCAATTTCCGGAGCGCCTAACATAGCAAGAACAACAATGCCGATCACGATGCCAGCCACCAGACCAACGTAGGTCAGCACAGACGAGACAATCCTGCCGGCCGAGGTAATGGGAAAGCCATTAATCCCATCTTGCACAGCAGAGACGATCCGAAGACTGGGCACCAAAAGAATCAATGACGCCGCGATCATCAGTGCCGGGTCTCGGAAAATGTCCAACCAGTAAAGCCCAAACGCCAATGCGGTAGCCATAACACCACCGGCCATGGTCGCAAACACATCTGGGGCACGCCAACGTGTCATGACGAACACGGTCGCCATGCTCAACGCGGAGGCCCCCAAACTCAGCAATGCAGAAAACCAAGAGCCTCCAATAAACAGGACGAAAGCCGAAGCCCACACGCCATTTGCCACAAAGGAAACCCAAGCTGGAAACGTCTTCTTTCGATGCCGAATTGCAGCTAACGTCGCTTGTGCGTCGTCACGTCCAACATCTCCGGCGGCTATACCCGACACCAATTCGTGAAGATCGGCTAACCCCGCAAAGTCTGATCCCCAAGACCGCACTACCCGCTGATATGTGGCGGGCGGCTCACCCACAGGCGCAAAGTTTAACGAAATCGACTGGTTCGTGATGTCGACTTCAGCGTCATAGACACCATAGGCCTGGGTGACAACGATAATGGACGTCTCAACTTCTAAAGCCCCCGCACCGAATCGGAACATGGTTTCGCCCAGCTTCAACGCCAGCAGCATGGTGTTGTGGGCATCTTTTGCCTCTGCAACGGCCTTATACCGCGCACCGGTTAACTGGTACGGCGAATCATTGAGTCGATCCACCAGTCGTATCGCTTGGGTTGGCAGAGCCTCTGTGGTCGGCGCATAGCCGTCAACGTAACTCGCCCGTTCGGTATCGTAGTCCGACTTTTTCTGTTTCTGCCGGTCCCCGATTCCTTGGAACGCTTGACGCCAGGTGGTAAGCGCCGGAAATTTCCGTGTATCAGGATCCGTCTTTTCCTGAATATACGCAGCCTCTTCTTCCTCATTCGGAAGGTCCCGGAGTGGCTGGTGCACGGTCTCAATGTCGTCGTCGGTGGAAAGCACCGATGTAGGCACTGGATCCTGCGAAACTGTTTCTGGCTCGGTGATGTGCGGTGCTACCTGACGTGCATCGACATCAGGGTTTGGCAAGGTCACCGCCGGTCGGATAACTGGCATGACGCCGACTTCGGGAAGCGGCTCTTTGGAACCGTTATCTGCCGAATCCTGCTTCGGTGTCTCGGCAGTACTCGGTTCGAACTCATCTTCTACACCGTTGCTTTTCAGCTCGTCGTTCGCCACCGTTGCCCTCCCTCCAAGCAAAAATCCCGGGCAAAACCTCCCGGGAAACAGTGGATCCTACTGGATTCGAACCAGCGACCTCTCGCGTGTGAAGCGAACGCTCTAACCAGCTGAGCTAAGGATCCGATAACGGCAATACTGTACCAGAATTCCACGCTACCCAGGATCCGACCAGCCCCTCGATTTTCGATCGATTCTCGGTTCAAAATCGAGGAACATGGCCTGGAATCCTACTGGGATTTTTAGCCCGCGTTACTAAAGGCATGATCTATCTGTTCATCGGTGAAACCCGAATAAGACAAGTAACTACGAGCCTCCTCATCAGTGGAGTCATCCATGAGTTCCCGATACGATTCAAGCGCTTGGACCGCTTGATCGTTATAGTCCACGTCAAGACCACTGACCGCAGATTCAACC
>DHCFI07803__coassemble_1794_pt1 | contig 12058 bp, 11 predicted proteins | sample DHCFI07803__metabat2_high_PE_025 | metagenome-assembled genome bin DHCFI07803
TGAGCCCGAACTCGGATGAGAACCACGACTTCTTCTCCGGTTCCGGATCTTCGTACGTTATCGGTGCCAAGGAAGAAACCCAAGACGACGACTGGGACTTCTAACTCACCCCACAGCCATTGCCGCAAAAACAGCCCGCATCGAGCAGTCACGTGCTCGGTCGCGGGCTGTTTTGCGTCTGAAAAGCCCCGCAGACCCGGCCGGCATGAGACCTCGGGGCCCAACCAGGTGGCAGCCCCCGACGTCGCCGCTGCCAAACGTTATGCGAAGGACATGAACAGTTTTTCTAACTGTGCAACGTCGTCTTCATGAATGTCATCTTCAGACAAGCACTCCTGTAGTGCAGACGAGATGACTAAAAAGCCCGCCCGATCTACAGCCTTGGACACTGCGGACAGTTGCTGGACAATCTGCGCACAGTGGGCGTCATCTTCGACCGCGTTCATGACCGCAGCTAATTGACCGTGCGCCCGACGCAGGCGATTGATAATCTTCTTTTTCGCTTCCGGGTCGTTTTCTAAACCGGTTGATTGCACCATATGACACTCCACATCTGAATCTTGAATTGCCTTCATTATACCCCCTAGGGTATTGTCTGAATTATACCCCCAGGGGTATATAAGTAATATGCGGTAATACCAGCGAGGAATATCACTATGTGCCGACCGGTCAAATGCGACGTCTGCGAAAAAACCACTTGGGCTGGCTGCGGCCAGCACGTCAACGAAGTCAAAGCCACTGTTCCTGCGGCCCAGTGGTGCAACGGCCAACATACACAGCAAGAAATTGCTGCCGCTAAAGCAGCAAACCCGGGATTCTTAGCCCGGTTGTTCGGCCGATAAGCCACAATTTCAGCCAAACTTCCCTTAAGGACTCAACATGCTACTTGAACATATTTATGATCCAGATCTGGCCCAAGGAAGCTACTTCATCGGCTGCCAGGTCGACAACACCGCCATTGTCATTGATCCGCGTCGCGACATTCAGGTCTATCTCGATCTCGCTGAGCGCGAAGGGATGGAAATCGTTGGTGTTGCGGAAACACATATCCACGCCGACTATCTTTCAGGCACGCTCGAATTAGCTAAGGCCACTGGGGCCCAAGCCTACGTGTCCGATGAGGGCGGCCCAGACTGGACCTACGGCGACGGTTTTGCCGATGCCGTACGCATGAAACACAGCCACGAGATTACCCTGGGAAACATCACGCTGAAAGCAGTCCATACCCCCGGGCACACCCCAGAGCACATGTCATTTCTCGTGACTGATGGTGCGCAAACTTCCGAGCCTGGCTTTATGCTCAGTGGTGATTTCGTTTTCGTCAGCGATCTGGGTCGTCCTGATCTGCTGGACGAGGCAGCCGGGGGAGTCGACACTCGTTTTGAAGGAGCCCAACAGCTCTTTGACTCCTTGCGCGATCACTTCCTGACGCTGCCGGACTATGTTCAGGTGCTACCTGCCCACGGCTCGGGATCAGCATGTGGCCGCGCACTGGGCGCTGTGCCAACAACCACCGTGGGTTACGAACGCAACTTCTCTTGGTGGGCACCGTATCTGGACGCCAATGACAAAGACGGTTTCGTTGCCGAGCTGCTAAATAATCAGCCAGATGCGCATTCCTATTTTAGCCGTATGAAAGCTCAAAACCGACAGGGACCAGCTATTCTTGGTGACTTGCCAGAATTGGTTCGCTACACGCCGGCAGAACTCAAACCACTGGTTGAAGCCAACGAAAAAATCCTGGTCGATACTCGTCCGCACAGGCAACGGTATGAAGCAGCCGTTGGTGGAGCGTTGTCGATCCCAGATGCAACCAAAGCGGCAACTCACATCGCCTGGGCATATGACCCAGAGACAGAACATCGTCATCTGATCGTGCTCGCCTCAGATGCGGAGCAAGCGAGACAATATCGTGATCACTTCATCCGCGTTGGCGTCGATGCCCTGACAGATTATACCACCAGCCTGGATGGACTTCTCAGTGATGGAGTGCCCACAGTGGATGTCGATGAACTCGATACCCTCGAGGAGCACTTCGTCTTGGACGTCCGCGGTGCTGATGAATACGCTGCTGGGCATATCCCGGGTGCACACCGATTGGCTACGAGCCGCGTGGTGTGGAACTCTGACCAACTGCCAAGGCAACGCCCGGTCGTTGTCTATTGCGCTTCTGGGCGTCGGGCCGCAATTGGGGCCTCTGCCTTACGTCGCAAGGGATTTAATATCGTAGAACTCAACGGTGATTTTGGGAGTTGGGCAGCTGCTCAAGGTAACGTTGCAGCAACTGTGACCGGTTAAGCCAGCAATGATCTACCTCGGCTCGCTGAGTGGGGCTCGCTGAGCCCCTTGAACTTCTGAGTTTTCCAGCCTTCGCTGACCGGGCATGAAACACAGCCGTGCGATAACTCACAAGACCGGCAACTATCTGGCAAGATAGGCTCATGACCTCATCACAGGAACCAACTAAAATAGAAGATTCTGCGTACTTTCGACGGGTAAAGTCCATCGAAATGTCCGAGGACGTGCGAACCTCGTATTTTGTTTCCACACCACACGCAGGTGGCGCATGGCAGGATGACGAATTGCATATGGCACCGGTCTCGGGACTCGTAGCTGCTGAACTAGAGGCCTATCAACCGCGTGAAGATTTCATCACCACACGTATCAGCTTTGACATTTTGGGCAAACTGCATGCCGGCGAAGTCAAAGTCGTCACCGAAACTGTGCGCCCGGGACGAACGATTGAACTGATCCAATCCACGGTTTATGCACAAGGCCGTGCGGTACTTGTCGGTCGCACGTGGAAGGTTATCGCATCGGATACCAGCCAGATCGCGAAGCTCAACGACCCAACCTTGCCACCGGTTGATCAAGCAGAACCATGGGACGAGATGTCGAAGCGTTGGCCAGGGGGATTCATCAAATCTATCGAGGCTCGAAAATTTGCCGATCACACCCCGGGTCACGGGCGTGTTTGGATCACTACCGACATTGATGTGATTGAAGGCGAAACCCCGTCACCATTCGTCAAATTGATTGGACTCACCGACACAGCAAACGGGGTGGCACCGATTGCTGAGCCAAGCACAGACAACGTCTTTTTTGCCAATGTTGATCTGACAATTCACTTCTTGCGCGAACCAGTTGGGGCATGGTTGGGCTTTGCTACTTCAGCAAATATTGGCGCAACTGGCGGAGGAATCACTTCGGCAATCCTCTATGATGCTGACGGCATACTTGGTCGCTGCGAGCAGTCACAGACTGTTCGGCTAGCTTAGAACGATCCGGTAGGAACAGTTCGGCCCCGCAACCCGGCAGGATTGCGGAGCCGAACTCGTTATGCGGCGTTTTTAGTGGCCGCGCTTGATCCATTCGTCCAGGTGTGGTTTTTCATCACCAATCACTGTGGAGTCACCGTGGCCAGTGAGCACTTTGGTGTGCTCTGGCAGTGGGAAGATCTTGTTCTTGATTGATTCGATGATGACATCGAAATCTGAGTACGAACGACCGGTAGCGCCGGGACCACCATTGAACATGGTGTCGCCCGAGAACAACACCCCGCCCTCGAGGTCTGGTGCGTGGAAGACCACACAGCCAGGGGAGTGGCCCGGTGTGTGAAGAGCAGTCAGCGTTACATCAGCGATAGTAAATGTATCGCCGTCGTTGATGTGGCCGTCTGGTTTTTCATTTGGATGGGTAGCATCCCACAGCATCTGATCCTCCTTGTGGATCAGAACCGGTGCATCGACGAGTTCACGGAGTTTGATGACCTCGGAGATATGGTCATCATGACCGTGGGTCAGCAGGATAGCTGATACGTTGCGACCGCCGATTGCCTCACGCACTTTTTCTACATCGTGGGCTGGGTCAATCACGATCACATTCTGATCGTCGCCAACAATGTAGACGTTGTTGTCTACGTTGTGGGTTTCACCGTCAAGTGAGAAGGTTCCGGAAGTTACAATATTTTCAATCTGAGCCAATTTACATCTCCACCACTGAACGCAGGACTTTGCCGGCATTCATTTTGTCGAAAGCTTCGTTAATATTGTTCAGGCTGATGCGTTCGGTGACGAATGCATCCAGATCCAGCCTACCTAGCAGGTACTGTTCTACCAACATGGGGAAGTCGCGTGATGGCAGGGTGTCACCGTACCAGGCGGATTTCAGTGAGCCGCCGCGGCTAAAGACATCCTGGAAGGGCAGTTCCAGTTTCATATCTGGGTGTGGCACCCCGACGAGCACGACGCGACCGGCAAGGTCACGGGCGTAGAAGGCCTGCTTATAAGTTTCTGGGTGACCAACGGCTTCAACTACGAGATCTGCGCCGAAACCATCGGTGTATTCACGAATGGTTTCCACTGGATCCTGGTTTTTGGAATTGATCGTGTGGGTTGCGCCAAGGGTTTTGGCTTGTTCGAGTTTGGCGTCGTCAATATCGACGGCGATGATTGTGGTGGCTCCAGCCAGCTGGGCGCCTTGGATGGCCGCCATGCCGACACCACCACAGCCGATCACGGCCATGGTTTCGCCACGCTGGAGTTCACCGGTGTTTATTGTTGCACCAATACCGGCTACGATACCGCAGCCCAGCAGGCCAACAGCAGCGTCTTGCTGGTCTTCGAGCTTGGCGTCAATCTTGGTGCACTGGCCTGCAGCGACCAAGGTTTTTTCGGCGAAGGAGCCGATACCCAGGGCAGCTTCTAGCTCGGTGCCGTCTTCCAACGTCATCTTCTGCTGGGCGTTATGCGTGTCAAAGCAATACTGCAGCTGGCCTTTCTTACAGGCGCGGCATTCGCCGCAGACGGCGCGCCAGTTCAAAATCACTTTGTCGCCAACTTTGACGTTGGTGACGCCTTCGCCGATTTCCGATACGACGGCGGTGGACTCGTGGCCAAGCAAGTATGGGTAGTTATCGCCTACGCCACCTTCGATATAAGAATAGTCCGTGTGGCAAACACCGCAGGTGGAAACATCCACAACCACTTCACCGGGACCAGGATTTGGCACGATGATCGTCTCGATGGTTACCGGGGCGTTTTTCGACCGCACAACAGCGGCTTGGACTTTATGCGCCATGAGGTTTGGTTCTCCTTCAAAGTCATAGGTTTGCTCACAGGATCTGTGGGCAGTCAGACACTATCTGACCATATCTTGGGTCCCCTTGACCATGGTTGGCAACATGCTGGCATACTTGAATTATGTGCGGACGTTACGTAATAGCCAGAGCACTTGGCGATCTCATGGCAGCTTCGGGTGCGGATAACGCAAATTTCGAAGAGCTCCAACCGGATTATAATGTCGCGCCAACCAAAAATATCCCGGTGGTGGTTGAGCACTACCAGCAGCCGCGTGATCCGACGACGACATGGGAACGCAATCTGTATTTAGCGCGTTGGGGGCTTGTGCCATCGTGGGCAAAAGACCTTTCGTTTGGCCAGCGCACCTTCAACGCTCGGGCTGAAACAGTTGTTGAAAAACCCTCGTTTCGTTCCGCAGTGAAATCCCGGCGGGCAGCGATTCCGGTGGATGGCTATTACGAATGGCTGGCGCCACAGACCAAAGGCGAACGCAAGCAACCGTATTACGTTCGTCCCAAAGACGGCTCTCCAATCTTCTTCGCCGGATTATATGAATGGTGGAAGGACCCGATTGCCAAAGATGATGCAGCATGGGTGTTGTCTGCCACCATGTTGACCGGTGCATCCCCCGATGCAGGCGCGCAACCCGCAATCCTGGATGACCTCTCTGGGTTGCATCACCGGCTGCCGCTGCCAATGAGCTCATCAATGATGGACGAGTGGCTGTCCGCAGGTGAGGTGACCAAAGACGAAGCAGCGCACTTGGTTGACGCCGTCGTTGCTGAAGCTTATGACGTCGCTTCTACCTGGGAAATGTATCCGGTCGCACCGGCTGTTGGTTCAGTAGCCAATAACGGTCCAGAACTCATTGAACCATTTGAGCCAGGTCAAGATTCTCTGCTTTAGGATCTGTTGTTTTAGTCGAGTTGACCTTAGAAGGCAGAGTTGACCATGGCCCTGATGAGGGTCGCGGCAGGTGCCCATGACAGCCTGTGCTTATCGTGTCCATGACGATTTCTAGGCTGATGACACGAAAAGAACAGGGGGTTCTTTCAGTGATGAAAAGGAGTTTTTGATGGGCACACTGACACAATCTATACACGTCACCTGCACCACGGCTGGCATCCCGCTGCGGTTGCTGTACGGAGGCCGCTCCTACACGGTTAAAGCCGAACCTCAGCGGTGGTATGTTCGTCGGCGCTGGTGGGCGGAAGCACATCGAGCAGAAATTGGTCACGGTCCGGGCCTGGTCGACTATCAGGTGTGGCGTGTGCAAGTTGGGTTGACGCGAGCCAAGAATGCACCGATGCTGACGTTAGATATTTCCCATCACATTGAATCTGGCCGTTGGCGGTTGGTACAGATCCACGATGCGCTGCAGCTGGAGGAAACCGCCTAACCATGGCTTCCACGTTTGCCCATCTCAATGTCACAACCGCTTACTCAGCGCACTATGGCGTTTCTTGGCCAGAAGAGTTGGTAGCGGTTGCGGCAGCCGAGGGTGCCCACATTCTGGGCTACACGGATCGGGATGGACTATATGGGATGGCGAAGCATCTCAAAGCCTGCATGGCGCACAACATCCTCCCGGTTGTCGGCGTTAATCTCGCGGTGGCTTGGGACCCGTCAACCACCGTGGATGGCAAAGTGTTGCCTGCTGGGCGTGTCACCATACTTGCCGCCAGTGCTACTACCGCGGGTTATGGTGCAGCGGACAACCTCTGTGCTGGTTACCAGTCCTTGGTGCGACTCATCTCCCTGGCACATCGTCAGCTTGACCACACCGAGACTCCATTTGTATACGTCTCCCAACTGGCTGCAGCAGCACAAGGTGGTCCAGACCTTTACGTCTTGTTGGGACCTGAAACCGATGTGGGCGTTTTTATGTCGCAGCGCAAATACTTGCAGGGGCGTTCACGTCTGAAGCTTTGGAAAAAAGCTCTGCCTACGGACAGTGCTCGAGTCGAGATCGTTTCGCATATGGCTTTGCCTACAGCGAGACTGTCTACCTCCCAGGCGGTACGCATGCTGCGGGCCAGCACCGAACTGAAACTGCCCGCAATTCTCACCAACGCGGTCCGGTATGCGACTCCAGACGGAGCAGCAACCGCCGATGTAATCGATGCAGCACGTGCTCTCAGCAGTTTGGACACCCTGACCGATCTGCAGCCTAACGGCCAAGGGTGGTTAAAATCCGGTGCGGCTATGCACGAGCTCGCTCATGAGATCGTTCGTGATGCCGGAGCAGGCGCAGCTGTTGCATACGAATTACTGGATAACACCCAACGGCTGGCCGAGGCTTGTGCTCTGCATCCTAAAAATGATTTGGGGTGGGGCCAGCCCCGTGTTCCAGAATTTGATGTCATTGGTATTGAGGGAGACCCTAATGCGGTCTTGTCGCAACGAGCCAGAAATGGTCTTGCCCAACGGTTCGCACACTTAGATCCGGTTGGTGAAGCTTATGAGCGGATCCTCAATCGGCTTGATCATGAACTCGACATCATCCACAACCTGGGGTTCTCAAGTTATTTTCTGACGGTTGCCGAAGTCGTAGAGATGATCGAGGAGCGCAATGTTCGCGTCTCAGCCAGGGGATCGGGGGCTTCATCACTGGTCAACTATGCTTTACGAATTTCTCATGTTGATCCGATAAAACACGAGTTGATCTTTGAACGCTTCTTATCTCAAGACCGTTCGACCCTCCCAGATATCGACATTGACGTAGAATCCGCTCGACGCCATGAGATTTATCACGCAATCTTTGAACGGTTTGGTAGCGAACGTACCACGTTGATGAGTATGCAGAACGGGTATCGAATTCGTGGTGCAGTCAGAGACGCAGGCCGGGCTTTGGGGTTGGAACGTGATCGGGTTGATCAGTTAGCAAAAAAGCTCTGGCGGTTCTCTGCCGCTGATTTTCGCCAAGCCATGGGGCATATGCCAGAGCTGCAAACCTTCGCTGAACAAGTACAAAACAGTCGAAAATCTGGTAACCAGCAACTTGACCTACTTGTGGATCTGACGGAACGACTTGACCGATTACCTCGCCACATTTCTATGCACCCCTGTGGTGTCATTCTTGGAGACCACACCTTGCTGGATCGTACCCCGGTAGAAGCCTCCGGTATGGGACTTGCTATGAGTCAGTTCGACAAACACGATATGGATCCCATGGGCATGCTCAAACTCGACGTGTTGGGCGTCCGCATGCAATCCACTATCGCGTATGCCATTAATGAGGTCGCTCGAACTACTGGTGAAACGATCAATCTTGAACACATCCCGCACGATGATGCTCAAACCTACGAAATGATCAAAACGACTCACACACTGGGGTGTTTTCAAATTGAATCTCCCGGTCAGCGAGAACTTATTGGCAAACTAGAACCCGAATCCATTAATGATCTCATCATTGATATTTCACTATTTCGTCCCGGGCCCATGAAATCCGATATGGTCCGGCCATTTTTGGATTTTCGCCAACAATTGGCCCCGGCGCACTACCCGCACCCGCGTCTCAAACCCATTTTGCAAGAAACCCACGGGGTCACCGTCTTTCATGAGCAACTCCTTCGCACCTTTGATGCAATGACCGGGTGCGGACTGGCCGCAGCTGATGAGTTCCGTAGACGTCTCGGTACGGAAGAACAGACAGAAGTTGAAACCTATTTCCGAGCCAAAGCGATGGAGAATAATTGGGATATCGATGTCATTGATGAAGTGTGGCAGACCGTTGCATCTTTTGGATCTTTCGGTTTTTGCAAAGCCCACGGTGCGGCCTTTGCGATTCCTACCTTTGAATCTGCCTGGCTCAAAACGCACTACCCCGCAGCCTTTATGGCAGCTGTACTAGAACACGACCCGGGTATGTACCCCCAGCGCCTCATGGTCGCTGAAGCCCGTCGAATAGGCATTGAAATCCTGCCCGTCGACGTCAATAAATCCACCACCGAAATGCACCTTGAATGGGTGCCAAAAACGCAAGAAACTCCCGAAGGACGGTGGGGGATCAGGCTGTCCTTCAATACCGTTTTAGGCCTGACCAAAAACGAAATCCGACGTTTAGAACGTGGCCAACCGTTCGACAGTCTTGCCGATCTTCGTGACCGAGCACGACTGAGTAAAAAAAGTTTCGAACATCTTGCCCAACTCGGTGCCATCGACAACATGTTGCCCCCAACAGGAGTCAGTCGCACAGACCTGGTCCACCACCTTGAATTTTTGCATTCAGCTACCAAACAAGATCGGACCGGAAGAACCTTGCGTACAGGACGGCCACAGGTTGAAGGCCAGCAAGCATTTGCTCTTGGTGACACCGAAATTGCGACGCTACCAGCCCTCTTCCCAGAACCCACTGCCCAACAACAGATCCGGACCGAACTTGATTTAACCGCGATCGACACGACAGGACATTTGATGCAATCGCATCAACCATATTTAGACGCTTTAGGCGCCACCCCAGCCGACCGGTTACTCAAGTTGCGTAACCACACTCGAGTTTTGGTGGCTGGAGTCCGGGTGGCCACCCAAACACCCCCTATGCGCTCTGGCGATCGCGTCGTCTTTATCTCGGTCGATGATGGGACCGGCGTCGTCGACACCTCATTTTTTGCACAAGCTCAACACGCCACCGGGGACATTTTGTTTTCTACACGTCTGATGCTGATCGAAGGTATAACCCGTCGCACCGGAACACGCGGCATTACATTGCAAGCAATCCGCGCGTGGGATATGCACGATCCCGCTTCGCTACCGGATCCTGACTACTGGGATACCCAGCGCGATCAATGGGCTCAGTGGTTTGCCAAGACATCCCAGATGCCGGCCCCAACCGTGGTGCATCAAAGTCAATTACGTCAGCACACTCAGATGCAGCGGGCATTATCCCAAGACGTTCGAACGCCTGTGCGGTACCGTTAAACATACAACTTTATAGGCCACATAAAATGTCCACTGAATATGGATAGCTTATGAACACTTCATCTCCCACCAGAAATACCAGACTTTCATTAGCCACCGTCCTTGTCGCGGGGCTCTTTATCGCCGGTTGTGGCCAAGATGACGACGTGGCAGACGAAGAGCGCCCTCCGCCCCCACCGGCCGGAGAAGAAGTCACCCTCGGCCCCGAAGATGACATTGAAGATGAAACCGAACCAGACGAAGACGCTTCCGGAGAAGTTTCGACTGAGCCCGTCGGTGAGTTCTCTACCGAGCTCTATGAATCTGAAGACTGGCCGGCTTTTGGCGAGACCTATGGAATTTATCCGACAGAAGTCCGTTCAGCTGTTTTCGATGGCTTTGAACGAATAGTCATTCAACACAGTGGAAGCGGAGCCCCTAGCTACATGGCTCAATACACGGATGAACCTGTTGAACCAGGCAGAGGTCAACCAGTCGATACCGGTGACGCTGCGTATCTTGAAGTGATTGTTTCAGGTACTACACCACCCGAGATGCTAGATGACGATGATCTTCGCAATACCGATGACACAGAAATGTTGGAACACGGCACGCAAATCACAGACCTGGAAACAGAAGCGACTGGAACCGTGGTGAGTTTTGCTCCGTGGGAAGCAACAAGCAACTACATCATTGGGCTCGATGAGCAACGCCCATATGCCATCACACTCTTGGAAGACCCGGTTCGGATTGTGATTGATATACAACTGGATGATCAAGAATAACGAGTCACTTCATGCGACACCTCACTTCGCGAACACTTTTGATCCCCACTCTTATGACCACAGGGATCCTCCTGGCCGGCTGCGGCAACGATGAAGAAACAACGCGTCAGATCGAGGAGACCGACACACAACCCGTCGGAGAATTTTCTACCGACCGACAAGCATCCGATTGGCAGCTCTTTCTAGACGAGACCCAAGGAATATATCCCACAGAGATCCGTTCAACTCATCAAGAAGGCTTTGAACGGATCATCATCGAACATGCCGGTAGCGGGCCTCCGACGTATACGGCCCAGTACACCGACGATCCGGTAAATCCCGCTCCTGGACTTCCCGTAGTGACCGGTGATCAGGCCCATCTGGAAGTGTTGGTTTCAAACACGGCTACGAGAGACGAGATCGATGAGGATCAAATGCTCGAGCACAACACACAAATCACCGATCTCGACACTGAAGCAACCGGGACCGTGGTCAGCTTTGTGCCGGTGCAAGAAACCAGCACGTATGTTCTCGGCTTGGATGAAGAACGGCCATACGCCGTTGCCATTCTTGAAGATCCAGTTCGTGTCGTTATTGATATCCAACTTGCTGAGCATCAGTAATCATGGTGAACCTGCAAACCGTCAGTCAAGCAGATACAATGGCGGATGGCTTATCGGTGGTCCAGTATGCCACCGGATACAAAGCTTAATCCAAGGAGGAACTGGCACGTGGCCGAACCTAAAGAAATATCCATTACCGTAGACCAAGAGGCAATCCAGGTTGCTGAAGGTACAACAGGACATGACCTGTTTGGTGACGAAAAAACTACGGTAGTGATGCTAGTAGATGGCAATCTTCAAGATCTTTTTCGTGTCATCCCCGAAGGCGCAACAGTTGAACGCGTAGACATCACAGATCAGGCCGGGCTGGAAGTACTGCGACACTCAACAGCTCACGTTCTGGCACAGGCTGTTCAGGAAATGTATCCAGACGCCAAACTCGGAATCGGACCGTACGTTCAGGACGGCTTCTACTACGACTTCGACGTCGATGAACCATTCACGCCCGAAGATCTCAAGCAGATTCAAAAACGCATGATGCGCATCGTCAAAGCTAACCAGACCTTCGCCCGGCGTGCCGTTGAAGAAAGCCAAGCTCGTGAAGAATTAGCCGACGAGCCCTACAAATTGCAACTCATGGACCGTCAACACGACGACGAAACTGACGGTGCCTCCGTAGAAATTGGTGCTGGAGAAATCACCATCTATGACAACCTCGACCGTAAAGGTGAAGTAGTCTGGAAGGACCTGT
>DHCFI07803__coassemble_1802_pt1 | contig 11964 bp, 10 predicted proteins | sample DHCFI07803__metabat2_high_PE_025 | metagenome-assembled genome bin DHCFI07803
ATCTGAATGGTACAAGATCCGCAATACCGATGGACCGACTTTGGTGTACGGTGCAGAGACCAAATCGTAGTTGTGTTCGCTCAATTCGGCGTACCAGCTCGACAGATCCAAGAGATTGATCTGCATGTCAAAGCCGACTTCAGAAGCCTGGGCTTGGAACTGTTCAAATAGCGACTGTTCTGCAGGTACCGATTGATTGGTGGATACCGGTATGACGATTTCTAGGCGTTCGCCGTCTTTCATCCGAACGTCGTCGTCATCACGTTGGGTCCAACCGGCTTCGTCGAGCAGCTCATTGGCCTGCTCAACATCTTGGGTGAATAACGAGTCATCGGAATATCCCAGTGGCTCAACCGAGGACAGCAGCGAATGTGATCGCGGCGCGGTGTCGAAGTACAGAGCCTCGATCCCGCCGTCAACGTCGACGGATCGTATGAAGGCTTCGCGAACTCGCACGTCATCGAAGGGTGCCTTGGAAGAATTCAGCTCGAGTCGGTTTGCTGCACCGGGACGAGGGGCATCCAGATGCCCGATGTTGGCGTCTTCGGCAGACTGGATAGTATCCGGCTGGGCATTGTCGATGACGTCGACTTCGCCCGACTGTAGTGCGGCATACCGGGTGGCAGCTTCTGGGATCATCCGCCAGGTGATGCCCTCGAGGTAGGCTTGATCGCTTTCACGGTCGGAGTCCACCGGTAGCAGGTAGTCGTCGTTACGCACCAAGTTGATTTGTTGTTCCCGCTCCCAGGAATCAACCATGAATGGGCCGGTACCAACCGGATCGGCACAATTCTCCTGGACATCACGTTCCAGTGCTTCGGGAGATTGGATTGCGGTCCAGTGCATGGATAACGATTCTTCTAGTGCATTATCTGGTGCGGACAGTTGGAGTTCGGCGGTCAGCTCGTCAACAATTTCGACTTCCTCGACTTTTTCTACGGCAAGGAAGCCCGTTGAGGACGCGGTTTCTGGATCCTGCAGATGCTCGATATTGGCTTTAATGGCTTCGGAGGTCAGTGGTGTGCCATCGTGAAACGTAATGCCGTCGGTGACGCTGATCGTGTGCGTCAGTCCGTCGTCGGAGATTTCTGAGGTTTCAGCCAACCATGGGATCGTTTGACCGTCATCATCTTTCGTGAACAACGTTTCTAGGTACTGCGTCGCGATGAGACCCTGCGGATAGTTGCCACCATAGTGTGGGTCAAGGCAATCCGGTTCGGCATCACCGGATGCATAGGTCAGTGTGCCACCGGCTTGTGGCTCACCAGCTGGTTCACTACCGGCAGAGTCTGTGTTGCTACAACCTGCGAGCGCGAGGCCGCTGATTACAGCAGTGACCAGTATCTTCAAGTGTGAGGATGAGAATTTTGGCATAGCGATAACTCTACGACGACGCATGCTGCCAGCTTGTTTTACGTTGTCATATCTGGACCTATTTCGGTACCTGCGAAAATTCAGCCGTCCGCCGTCACACCGGGGTCACGGGGAGCAAACTACTATACAGATTCTGGGCCCCAGATTAGGCTGGATAAATGGCAACGACTGATCTAACGCAAGAAACTTTCCAAGAGACCATTGAAGGCAACGACATCGTGCTCGTTGACTGGTGGGCCGACTGGTGTGGACCATGCAAAATGTTTGCACCGGTCTACGATGAGGTCTCCCAGCAGCACGAAGATATTGTTTTCGGCAAGATTGACACCGAAGACCAGCAACAGCTGGCGGCAGCGGCTGGTATTTCCTCGATTCCAACCCTGATGGCTTTCCGGGAAAACGTTCTCGTCTTTTCACAGCCGGGTGCGATTAATGCTCAGCAGCTGGCTCAGCTGATCGAGCAGGTTCGTGGGTTGGATATGGAAGACGTACACAAGCAGGTTGAAGAAGCTCGCCAACAAGCTGAGCAGCAGCCCAACTAACGATCCCGAAAATCGGTAGCCGCTAACCGCGGTCCGAAACGCGAAAAGCGGATCCCCGAGGCATAGATAAGCCTGACGAGACGTTGACGATGACCACGCCAGGGTGCAAGCAGTTCGAGCATTCCAGCGTCGTTTGTGCGTTGACCGGTCAGTGCTTCGCCGATGTGGTGGGCCAGGTGAAAATCACCGACCGACACTAGATCAGCGGCCCCGTGGGTCCGCTGTAGTGTTTCGGCGATCGTCCACGGGCCAATGCCTGGTAATGACAACAGGCCCGTAGAGATGTCGTGGAGCGGTTTCTTTGCTAACCGATCCAGCGCGGTGGCTCGAGATGCCACGGTTTTCAATGTCCGTGCCAAAAAGGGTTGGACCCAACCGGTGTGCCACTGCCACGACTGAATTTGCAGGATTGTCTCTGGGCCAGGAGCGATCTTTGGCGCCGGTTCACCAGCGGGGGAGGCCTCGCCAAAGGTATCTGCGAACCACCGCCACGTCGCTCGTGCCTGACGCTGCGTGACTTTTTGTTCCAAAACCACCGTGTAAAGTTCATCGACCAGTTGGCCGGTCGACATCAACCGCATGCCAGGGTTTTTTCTTCTGGCTTCAACCACCTGGTGGGGGAGTAGATGCGCGGTGTCGGCTAACAGCTCATCAAAAGCAGCCCAACCTGCCAGCGCGGCTTCATCAATCCCCAATATCCGCGGCATCCGTTCGATCATGGTTTCTATCGCGACAACATCGCCATTCGCCCAGATATGGTAGTGAATTTCGTCTGGTGCCACCGTTGATTTCGGGTGGGCAATCGCCACGGTGACCGGCCCGGTTTCAAGTGGGCGAAATGATAACCATGTCAGACCATTGCCGGTAGCCGCCGTCGGATCACCTGCCCCACGAACCAGCGGTGCGGCATTGGCAGCGACATCCACGGGGACAGAAGGTAGCAGCACGCCAGAATAATCTGGTGGCTGAGTAAACTTCATGGCGATTTATAACCTCCCGAACACCTCAACATTGCTACAGAGGGTAGCGTGGACCATATGAGCGAAAAACAGCCTACGTCAGTCACGCCCAAGTACGCAGACACGATCCTGGATTTGATCGGCAATACCCCGTTGGTCAAACTCAATTCCATTGGAACTGAAGTGAAACCTACCATCCTGGTCAAGTGTGAATTTATGAACCCAGGCGGGTCCATCAAAGACCGTATTGCATTAAAGATGATCGAGCGAGCCGAAGCTGAAGGCAAATTGAGCGCGGGTGGTACTGTCGTTGAGCCAACCTCCGGTAACACCGGGGTTGGTCTTGCCATGGTCGCGCAGCAGAAGGGCTATCGTTCGGTGTTCATCACCCCGGATAAGGTCGCCCAAGAAAAACGCGATGTGCTCAAAGCGTACGGCGCCGACGTCGTGGTCTCGGAAAGCTCTGTGGCTCCAGACTCTCCTAATTCGTACTACGGCATCACCAACCAGCTTGAAGAAAGTATTGACGGTGCTTACCAGCCCAATCAGTTCTTCAACTCTGCGGCGCCAGAATCCCACTATGAGTCCACCGGCCCAGAGATCTGGGAAGATACCGCCGGTAAGTTAACCCACGTGGTGATCGGTGCAGGTACCGGTGGCACGATGACCGGAACCGGCCGCTACCTCCATGAAGCATCGGCCGACCGTGCATCGGGTCCCGTCAAAGTCGTTGTTGCAGACCCTTCGGGCTCCGTATATTCCGGAGGCAAAGGCCGTCCCTACTTTGTTGAAGGTGTTGGGGAGGACATGTGGCCTGGCAACTATGATCCAGAAGTGCCCGATTCGATCCATGCTGTGACCGATGCCGAAGCGTTCCACTACGCTCGCCGTTTAGCAGCAGAAGAGGGCATCCTTGCCGGTGGTTCGTCGGGGATGGCCATTGCTGCTGCGCTGAAAGAAGCTGAGCACTTGACACAGGATGACCTCATGGTGGTTATCCTGCCTGACTCCGGACGTGGCTACTTGGGCAAGATTTTCTCTGAAACCTGGATGCAGACCCACGGTTTTGACATCGATGCCCCCGCTCCCGTTGCGCCACAACGTATCGGCACCGCCTACCTGGATGGCACAGACCCCGAAGCGGTAGAAACCTCAACGGCACCGGCAGATATTGCAGGTCTGGCAGGTCCGGTCGGCGAACTCGTGGAGAATAAATCAGCCTGGTTACCTGGCTCGCTACCACAAGTCGTAGTTGCGCTGCTGGATTCGCCCGTGAAAGACGCGATCTCAACGATGAACCGCTACGGCATTGATGCGCTTCCAGTTGTCGGGGCAGTCCAAGAGCAATACCGCATTGGTGAAGTTCGTGGTGCCGTCACCGTAGCTGACTTGATGCAGCAGCTGGCCACCGGTGCCATTTCTTCCGATACCTTGCTGTCCGACGTTCAGCTAGCCGCGCTGCCCATGGTGGGCGTTAAGACCCCGGTTGCCCAAGTAAAAATTGTGTTGGAAGACGCACCGGCCGCACTGGTGACCCGTCACGGAAATATCGCCGGCATCGTCTCGGCTCATGACCTTTTGATGCATCTGATCGACAACTAAACCAGTCCAGGAGACTTCCATGACGTTTATTGATAAGCACAACTCAGGGTTCAACACTCGCGCTATCCATGTGGGACAAGACCTCGACCCGGTCTATGGTGCAGTGGTCCCACCAATTCACCTTTCGTCGACTTATGCTCCCGAAGCCATCGGCAAATTGCGCAAGGGCTACGACTATGGACGCGGGACGAACCCCACCCGTGATGCCTTGCAACACCAGATCGCAGCCCTAGAAACCGGCAACGCCGAAACCGGTTTTGCCTACACATTCTCTTCCGGTTTGGCCGCAGAGACCGCCTTGCTGATGGCAGCCTGCGAACCCGGTGACCGCGTGATTGTTGGTAACGACGTGTATGGCGGAACCTACCGGCTCCTGGACAAAGTGTTGCGTCCTTGGAACCTGGAGCACCAAGTCGTGGATATGTCCAACCTGGATCAGGTGCGTGAAGCGCTAGCTGCAGGCAAAGCTCGCATGCTGTGGGTTGAAACGCCAACCAACCCCATGATGCATATTGCCGATATCGCCGCGCTGACCGAATTAGCGCAGGAATTCGACGCGTTGCTCGTTGTCGATAACACTTTTGCGACGCCATACCTGCAGTTGCCATTGCAGTTGGGTGCAGACGTTGTCGTCCATTCCACCACCAAGTACATGGGCGGTCACTCCGACACCATCGGCGGTGCGGTGGTCACCGAGAACGAAGAACTAGCCCAGGCTGTCAACTTCCAACAGTTTGCTGCTGGTGCCTCAAACTCGCCCCTAGACTCCTACTTGGTCACTCGTGGTTTGAAGACCTTGGGTGTCCGTATGGACCGTCACGTGTCCAACGCCACAGCCATTGCTCACTGGCTGAGCGAACACCCGGGTGTCGAAGCCGTGCACTACCCGGGGTTAGAGAACCACCCGGGTCATGAGATTGCCAAGAAACAAATGTCGGGTTTCGGCGGTATGGTCTCGGTGCAGTTCAAGGCAGGAGTCGAGGCAACTCGCAAAGTGGCCGAGTCAACGCATGTTTTTCGACTTGCTGAGTCACTCGGTGGCGTTGAATCGCTGCTGAACTATCCGACCGCGATGACCCATGCCTCGGTAGCTGGCACCGAATTAGCAGTGCCAGAAAACTTGATTCGATTGTCGGTGGGTATCGAAGATGCAGATGATCTCATCGGCGACCTCGATCAAGCGTTGAAGAGCCTCTAAGCTCACACCGATTATACGATTAGCCGGATTTGGCCTAGACTAGAAGAGTTCAGCCAGATCCGGCTTCTTCCTTTAACTTCTACTCCAGTCACTGGGACTGTTGAGTGTGCGTAGCGTGATTGCAAGGAAAACATCCGGATCCTTCAAACACCTTACGAAACCTTAGGAAGTCTTTTTGACCGATAAATCTTCGCTGCCCGAAACCGAAACCTCTTTTGCCTCGCTGGATCTTGCTGATCCAGTCAATGCAGCAATTGAAGCACTCGGCTATGAAACCCCTTCACCGATTCAAGCCCGCACCATCCCACTGTTGCTCGAAGGCCGCGACGTGGTGGGCCTGGCCCAAACAGGGACCGGTAAAACTGCAGCTTTTGCATTGCCTGTTCTTTCGAAACTGGCCGAAGCAGACCAGAAGTATGCATCACCACAGGTGCTTGTGCTTGCCCCAACCCGTGAACTTGCTTTGCAGGTCGCCGAAGCCTTCAACTCCTATGCAGCTAACGTGCCATCGGTATCTGTACTACCGGTCTATGGTGGATCATCGTATGGTCCACAGCTTGCTGGTCTCCGCCGCGGTGCCGCCATAGTGGTTGGAACGCCGGGCCGCGTTATCGACCACCTGGAGCGCGGTTCTCTTGACCTGAGCGACCTCAAATATTTGGTCCTCGATGAAGCCGACGAAATGCTGCGCATGGGCTTCGCCGAAGATGTGGACCGCATCTTGTCCTCGGCTCCAGAGAATAAGCAAACAGCGTTGTTCTCGGCGACCATGCCAAAGGCTATCCAACGCATCACCGGTGACTACCTCAAAGACCCGGTCCAGGTGCACGTGGATGGCCAGTCGAAGCCAGCACAGAACATTCGTCAGCGTTATCTGCAGGTTGCGCAGCCGTGGAAACTCGAAGCCATGACTCGTCTGCTGGAGACAGAAGACACCGACGGCATTATCGCGTTCGTGCGTACACGGAATATGACAGAAGAACTCACCACGAAACTGGTAGCGCGCGGTTTTGCAGCGGCGGCCATTTCCGGTGATATCCCTCAGCACATCCGTGAAAAGACGGTCGAAGATCTTCGCCACGGACGCATCGACATCCTGGTTGCAACAGACGTTGCTGCCCGTGGACTCGATGTGGAACGCATCAGCCACGTCGTCAACTATGACATTCCGCATGACACATCGTCCTACGTACACCGCATCGGTCGCACCGGGCGTGCCGGCCGTCAAGGCGATGCCATTTTGCTGATGACACCACGTGAGCGGTACCTGCTGCGTTCTATTGAAAAAGCAACCAAGCAGCCCGTTGAAGAGATGCAGCTACCGACCCTGGACGAAGTGAATGCTTCGCGTCGGGCCGCCTTCTCGCAGAGCATCACCCAGACCATCGCGGCCCACGCCGAAGATAAAGAACTGACTGTCTACCGGGACTTGGTCGCCAACTACATTGACGAACATGATGTGGCAGCCGTAGATATCGCGGCAGCGCTGGCCCTGATGGCGCAAGATGGTCGTCCGCTGGAGGCCAAAGAGCCAGATCTTCCACCACTCAATTTGCGGGGTCGTCGTAAGGAGCAGGGTGCTGAGCGTACTAGGCGTCCAAAAAGCGCTACCAAAGAAGGCCATGCAACCTACTGGATTGCTGTTGGCCACAAGGACCGTGTCAAGCCAGGAAACATCGTAGGCGCAATCGCCAACGAAGGGAACTTGGACATCTCTGAAATCGGTGATATTTCAATCCGTCCGACATTCTCATTGGTTGAACTGCCAGAGAAGCTGTCGGGCAAACAGGAAAGTGCACTCAAGAATGCTGTGGTGGCCGGCCGGAAACTGAACTTGCGTTTGGACCGCGGTGCGCCACAGTCGTCCTTCTCGTCGCGAGGCTCGCACGGAGGATTTGACTCACCACAGCGTGGTCAAAAGAAGAAGCAACGGTGGTCGAAAGCCAAGAAACGTCAAGAACAACAGTACTAATCTACTGCGTGAGTGATGTTGACCATAAACGGGTACAGCGATTTTGCCTTTCGATCATTTGTTGGTAAAGTCTTATCTCGTTGCCCCGATAGCTCAGTGGTAGAGCGCCATCTTGGTAAGATGGAGGTCCCGGGATCGATTCCCGGTCGGGGCTCTGGTCGAAATAGCCTGCGAGCTTCGCAGGCTATTTTTATCCAAGACCAGTTCGCTGGTATGGCTGTGTAGCTCAGTTGGTGAGAGCGCACGACTCATAATCGTGAGGTCGGCGGTTCGAATCCGCCCACAGCTACCATTGAAAGTCCCGCACAATTGTGCGGGACTTTTTTTATTTGCCCGACATCGTCAAGGCGGTGGTCTGGGCTCGTGAGCCTGTCGCAAACAACAACGGGTGGAACATCATCACATATGTTCCACCCGTTGTTGTCCTGCAGTTGCAGTTAGTGGATGATGTTATGCTCCGGACCGATTTCAAATTCGGTGAAGTTCTCGACACCGTTTTCGGTGATTGACAGGATGTCATGCTCACGGTACGCGCCAGCACCTGGCATGTTATTGGGGATGGTCAACATCGGTTCCATGGAAATGACCATGCCTGGCTGTAGCTCGGTTTCAATGTCTTCGCGGAATTCCATGGCTGCTTCGCGACCGTAGTACGGGCTCATGACACCGAAGGAATGCCCGTAACCGATAGGTGCGTATTTCAGCAGGTCCTGCTTTTCGAAGAAACGGTTGATCGTAGCTGCGACCTCTTGAGCAATCGCACCAGGCTTGATGAGCTCAAGCCCAAGGTGGTAGGCCTCAAGGTTAATCTTCCACAGGTCTAGCGTTGCCTGGTCTGGCTGACCGAGCGTCATGGTGCGTTCCATAGCCGTGTAGTGGCCAGACATCATCGGGAAGCAGTTGATCGACAACAGGTCGCCTTGCTGCAGCTGGCGCGTGGTAGGCCAGTTATGTGCGCCGTCCGTGTTGATATCAGACTGCACCAAACAAAATGTCTCGCGTAGCTCTTTGCTCGGATAGACTTTGGCAATCTCAGGAACGATGGCTTCGGTGCCGATAAATGCCAATTCATATTCGGTGATGCCTTCACGGATAGCATTTTTGATTGCGCGTCCGCCGATATCAGCGATGCGTGCACCCTGCCGAATCAGATATACTTCTTCATCAGATTTCAACAAGCGCTGCAACATGATTGACTCGGCCATATCGACCAGGTCTACGTTTTCGAACCAGCCCTGGAATGAGCGATATTCTTCGACCTTCAAACCATCAAATTCGATACCCAGTCGGGATGGCTTAATACGCTGTTGTTCAAGTACATGGTCAATAGCGCGGAAAAAGTTCTTCTTTTCCCAGTCCGAGTACACAATGTTGTCGCCGTAGGTGGTACGCCACGGCATACCACCATCAACCCATGGGGTCACTGTGGTCGAGCCTTCTGGTGTGATGACCAGAGCAAATGTTCGGCCGAATGGTGATGGGACGAAATCAGAAAAATACTTGATGTTGTGCATGCTAGTCAGCACGAAAGCATCAAGGTTGTGCCTCGACAACAGCTCACGAACGCGAGCCAGACGCCGTTCAAACTCGGCGTTGGAAAAGGTCAGGTCCAGCTGTTCACCGTTGTACTGGGTGAAAACATGTGGAACTGTCTGGTGGTCTGTCATCTGAGGTTTATTGGCAATAGTCATGGACCATCATCTCCATTTGGGCTCTCGGGAACATGTTTGCGCGAGGCGCTCTTCTGTCTCATCCTATGCGTCGCCAAAATGCGACTTCAAGACAACAGTAACGGTGCTCTGCGTTACATCGCTACTGACAAGTATCGAACCGAGTAAAAACATGTGGTCTCTTGCGTGTTGTAGCTGACAGTGTTGAAATACAGGCAAGTTGAAACAGGATACGTAATGACCCTATGACTCGAAAATTCACTTGGAGGGATATGGCCATGAGTATTATCTTCAGAAGCGTCGCTTCTGCTGTGCTGGCGGTGGTGTTCTTATGTGTCATGGGATATCTCGAGATACATATCCGGGCTCTCGAATTGGGCCTCAAGTTGACGTGGGATCTTGCTCCTTCTGACATCACGGTGCCAAATGCGGCAGTTGGGCATCGTGTCCTGCAATTTGTGCTATTTGGCATCGTCGCCGGTCTCTTTCTCATGAGACGGCGAGGGCTGTCCGGCCACACAGGGTATCCGGCGTTGGTGGGCGGCGGTGTCTTGGTGGCCCTGTCAGTTTGGCACTTGGCGACTGTGAATCCAGGCGCGGTGGTGCAGGAACAGAACGAGATGCTTGCAGAATACTCATGGAGAAGCATCCTAGAAAGTGGTGTACTCAGCTCTGCAACCCTTGGTATGGCTGCACTGCTACTCGTACTCGCAGGATTGAGGTTAGCGCAGCAGCACACTCAATATGGCTTGTCCCGCCTCTGATACATTCGAAATGGTGCTGATTGGCAGCACGAGCCTATCAGGGCTGGTATTTGAGAATAGGGTGAGCTGAATCTACGAAAAACACCCGCTGTTTTTAGCTTTAGACGACGAGCGTCCAATGGCTGAAACGGTGGTGCATATTTTATGCTAGGTCAGCTGCAACGCACCGCCGTTTTTACTGTCGGCATTTTTATTATGGCTTTCGGGATTGCGATTTCTGTCAGAGCAAATCTCGGTACCTCACCAATCGCATCATTTCCCACGGTGCTTTCATTCGCCACTCCTTTGAGCGTGGGATTCTACATGGTTCTGCTCAACTTGGTTTTCTTTTTGATGCAGATCTTGGTGCTTCGACGGAAGTTTCCACTAGTTCAGCTCGTTCAGCTTCCCATTACCTTATTGTTCGGCGTCTTTACCGACCTTGGCATGTATCTGACCAGCTGGTTGGATCCCACAAGTTACTTCATGCAGTGGGTCTGGACCCTAGTAGGTGTGGTTTTAGTCGCACTAGGTGTGTATGTCGAAACTCAACCACGCCTCTGGTATATCCCTGGCGACGGTATCGTCTTTACACTGACGCTTGTTTTACAGAACATCTCGTTCGGGACGGTCAAGATGGTGTTTGACTGGACCTTAGTCATCATCGCGGTCATCGTTTCATTGGTGCTTTTGGGTGGACTTGACGGGGTGCGCGAAGGGACCGTATTTGCTGCGTTTGGCGTCGGCATCGCTATTCGTATCATTAATGCTGTGCACAAGCGCTTTGGCACGAAGAAGTCTTAGCATGCAGGTTTGCCCAAGCTGTCCTATTAGCAGGACTCAGAGGACCATCGCAGCGATCCAGCCGGCCCCGGTGAGTGGGATGTTGTAGTGAATGAAGGTTGGGATGACGGTGTCACGCATGTGATCGTGCTGGCCATCGGCGGCGAGCCCGGCGGTTGACCCAAGGGTGGAGTCGGAAGCGGGGGAGCCGGCATCGCCGAGCGCGCCGGCGGTGCCGATCAACGCGATGGTGGCCATGGCGGAGAAATCAAGTGATACGCACAGGGGAACATAGATTGCCGCGATGATTGGCAGCGTCGAGAACGATGACCCGATGCCCATTGTCACGATCAACCCGACTATCAGCATGGCCAGTGCGGCCATGGCTTGGTTGTCTCCAAAGATCTGCTGAACTGCGGCCACAAGTGGCTCGACATGGTCTGATTCGTTGATGACTGAGGCAAAACCTTGCGCGGAAATCATGACCATACCGGAGGTGAACACATCATCGGCTTTATTCCATTCAACAACACCTGAGATGAGGAAAATGCCCAAGCCAACGAGGGATCCCAGCAACAGCCCATCGGCTTCAGAGCCGCTGAATTGTACCGTGAGTTGGATAGTAAACGTGGCGATAATAGCCACCAGCGACATGATCAGGTTGTAGCGCGTCGGGGTGGGTTCAACAATGGACCCACCGATGATTGGTCGATCTTCATACTGGCGGGGTTTGCGGTAGCTTACGAAGATGGCGATCAACAGGCCAAGGATCATGCCCATAGCGGGGATCGCCATGACCTGAATGATGTTGATTCCGCTGGTGTCCAGTCCAGCGCGTTCGATGTTGCTCAACAGAATATCTTCCAGGAAGATTTTACCGAAGCCCACGGGCAGGGTCATATATGTGGTGACCAAACCAAACGTGAGTACACAAGCGACCAAGCGGCGGTCTAGCGCGAGACGGTTCATTACGGTCAAGAGCGGCGGGATGAGCAGTGGAATAAATGCAATGTGTACCGGGATGATGTTCTGAGACATGATGGACATAGCCAATATGCCGGCGATCAAGAAGTAGGCGGTTACTTTGATGGCCTTATTTTTAACCCGGACCCATTTATTGT
>DHCFI07803__coassemble_1809_pt1 | contig 11874 bp, 9 predicted proteins | sample DHCFI07803__metabat2_high_PE_025 | metagenome-assembled genome bin DHCFI07803
TGGACGTACCGCATTAGCATCGTCAGGATTTGGCCCCCAGCCAACATTGATGATGACCGCGGTCTTCCACCCGTTGTCGGCATGGAATTCTTCGTCGACGCCCGCTGCGTTAAAACCTGTCATCGGCCCAATATGTAAGCCATGGGCACGCAGAGCGACCAGCAGATAACCGATTTGTAAGTGGCTGGACACCTTAGCCATCTTCTCGCGCACGGCCAGATCCGGCTCCAGTTTTTCACGCGCCCCATCTTTATGGGGCGCCAATTGTGGCAGGTGATTATGCCAATTGGGATCCCAAGCTGCAATGATCGTCAATGGGGCCGCCAAGGTTTTGTCACGATTGCCGGGTTTCATATGCGGACCAAGGCGCTGTTTTGCAGCCGAAGTATGCACCACAGTCAACCGCATCGGCTGAGAATTCATTGCCGTTGGCGCCCACCGAGCATCTTCATATGCCCGAGCAATCAGCACTGGATCAACGGGCTGGGCAGAAAACGTGTTGGTGGTGTGCGCATTGGCAAAAATCGCATCGAGCATTTCGCGCGATGAGATCGACTGGTCTGTCGAACCAATTTCGGGCATAAGTTTCCTTTCGTAGGTCACCGGATTAAAGTCTAGACTGAGATTTCTGCCAGCAAATCGTACTGGTTACCACCATGACACCAGCAAGCTAGGGTATTGAGAGTGACCACCGCTTTATATCGCCGTTACCGTCCGGATTCGTTTGAACAAGTCATCGGTCAAGAGCACGTGACCGTGCCGCTGGCCAACGCTATCGACAAACACCGGATCAATCACGCCTACCTGTTTTCCGGCCCACGCGGCTGTGGTAAGACAACTTCGGCCCGCATTTTGGCGCGCTGTCTAAACTGCATCCAAGGGCCAACGGCGTCACCGTGTGGGCAGTGCGATTCGTGCACAGATTTAGCTACCGGCGGGCCCGGCTCCCTGGATGTCATTGAAATTGACGCGGCCTCCCACGGTGGTGTTGACGACGCCCGCGATCTGCGTGAGCGGGCCACCTTTGCTCCGACACGCGACCGATACAAAGTCTTCATTATTGACGAAGCACATATGGTTACGCCGGCTGGTTTCAACGCCCTGTTAAAGATCGTTGAAGAACCACCCGAGCACATCAAGTTCATTTTTGCGACAACCGAACCAGATAAGGTTATCGGCACGATTCGCTCACGAACCCACCACTACCCTTTCCGGCTGGTCCCGCCAGAACCGTTAATGCAGTATCTGGAAACGTTGACCAATTACGAGCAGATTCCTGTGGCTCCGGGGGTTTTGTCCCTGGTCATTCGTGCCGGTGGCGGCTCGGTGCGCGACACCCTGTCAGTATTGGACCAGCTGCTAGCAGGGGCAACGCAAGAAGGCGTCAGCTACGATCTTGCCGTCAATCTTCTCGGCTTCACTCCTGAAAATCTCTTGGACGATGTCGTTAATGCCTTGGCTGCTGAAGACTCCCCCACTGTGTTCCGCGTGGTAGACCAAGTGGTCCAGTCCGGACAGGATCCTGAACGTTTTGTCCAAGATCTTCTAGAGCGTTTCCGCGATGTTGTTATTGTTCGGGCTGCCCCAGAACAAGCCGCGGGGATTCTACACGGTATGCCCGAGGACCAGCTTCGTCGGTTGGAAGCCCAAGCCCAGCAACTCGGTGCCGCAGAGGTATCTCGAGCCGCCGATATTACGGCAGCTGCACTAACGCAGATGAACGGTGCAACATCGCCACGCCTCCACCTGGAATTATTGATGGCACGGCTCATGTTGCCCGCAACCGATGAAACCGAACGCGGTCTGGCGGCACGTATCGATCGTCTCGAACGACGATTCGAATACGGGGGCGCGCCCGAAGCACCCGCTGAAAGCCCACAGCCTCGTCACACCGCGCCGGAACCGGTGGCGCCGGTCGAAGAGACTGGTTTATCCGGGGCGGCAGCCGCCCGTGCTGCACTACTTCGTGAACGTCAGGCTCAGACAGCAAACCTGGAACAGCCAACTACTGAACCACAACAAGATCCTCAGCCCCAGCCTCAGTCCCGACCTGAACCGACACCGGAACCACAGCAATCCGAACCGGTCCGCGAACAACCCGCACAAACACCTCAGGCTCCACAACAACCTGAGCCACAACGCCAGCAAGCACCACCTCCACACCAGCAGCCCGCTGCTGCACCGCAAGCAGCACCGGCAACACCAGAAGAGCCCGCCGAGCAACAACCCGCTCAGCAAGCCTCACAGGTTGAGATGGTACGCCGTGCATGGCCAGAGGTCCTAGAGTTTTTAAAGAACGAATCTCGCTTGATCTGGATGACCGTCAACGGCAATGCCCAGATCGTAGGCTTTGACGGCAAACTGCTGACCATTGGCTTCGATAATGACGGCGCACGAAATACCGTACAAATGCGCGGCGGTGCTAACCTCCTCGCAGCAGGATTCAACCAGGTGCTGGGCATCCAACCGGAACTCGATCTGATCTCCGGCACCTCGGATGGTGGTTCCCCAAAAGGCGCTAGCCGCCCGGCGCGGCAACAGCCACAGCCAACCCAACAGCCCCGGCAGGAAACACCAGAGCAACCCCCTGTTGCCCAAGCACCGCAGCCCACACAAAACGCATCGCAGCAGGCACCTCCGGTAGCACCGCAGTCTGCTCCGCTCCACCCGCAACCACCGGCCACCGGGGTCGCTGGTTGGGGCTCCGGGCAGCCCGATCAGACGTGGGGCCAACCCGAAGCTGACTGGGCAGCACCGGACCCAAACTGGGGTCCACCACAGGACGATGACTGGATGCCGGATGAAGATCCGTGGAGCAACCCACCACAGGATCCTCCTGCAGCCCAACCTCCGCCTTCGCTAGAACAACCGGCAGCTGAGGAACCTGAGCTCGCGACCGGTCCCGACCCCGTGGCCTCTGATGGTTATGCCGGCTTCATCCCACGCAACGAGTCCACCGATGAGCCGGCCATTCCCGCGTTTGCAAAATCCGAAGCGGAGCTGCGACAAGAGTTCCAGCGACGCTTCGGCGACGTCATCCCCGGAAGCTCCGGTGGGAACAAGCCACAGCAAGACAGCCCTAAACCGAACTCGGGATCGCGCTTTGCCGACATGGTGGCGCAATATGGCGGGAGAACGTCCTCCGGCTCTGAAACTGAGACACCGCCCCAGGAAGAAAAAACTCCGGATGACGATGACGACGATTACGCCTCGGATGACGACGAAATCATCGAAGACTCCGGGCTGGCCGGTCGCAGCGTCGTCGAAAATGTCCTCAATGCGCGTCTGGTAGAAGAGCGCAACGCGGATGGCACACCCAAACTTTAAACCGTAACGAAAGAAAGGCACCAACGTGTACGACGGTGCAGTCCAAAGTCTTATCGATGAGCTGGGCAGGCTCCCGGGTATCGGCCCAAAATCTGCCCAGCGCATCGCCTTTCATATCCTGGAAGCGTCCGAAGCCGATATGATCGCACTCGCCGAGGCGATCACCGACGTCAAGGCCAAAATTCGGCTGTGCGAGATTTGCTTCAACGTCTCCGAGCACAGTGTTTGTGCCATCTGCCGAGACGAGCACCGCGACACCGGTCTGTTGTGTGTAGTTGAAGAATCACAGGACGTGATTGCGATAGAACGCACCAGGACATACAACGGTCGATATCATGTGCTCGGCGGGGCCATCAATCCCATCGGTGGCATTGGCCCCGATCAACTGCGGGTACGGGAACTATTGACCAGGCTCCAAGATGAATCCATCTCAGAAGTCATCCTCGCAACCAATCCCAATCTTGAAGGCGAAGCCACTGCAACCTATCTGACCCGCATGCTGTCATCGGTCGGAATAACGTTGTCACGGCTGGCTTCGGGCCTACCCGTGGGTGGAGATTTGGAGTACGCGGATGAGGTGACGCTGGGTCGCGCATTCGAGGGGCGCCGCAAACTCGGCGAGACGACCTAACGAAGCCGCTACACTTAACAGCATTCCAATTGTCTACCCGAGAGTACCTATGAGCCTGATCATCCAAAAATACGGCGGCTCCTCTGTGGCAGATGCTGCAGGAATTCAACGCGTAGCCCGCCGTGTGGTCGCTACCCAGCGTGCTGGCCACCAAGTCGTTGTCGTCGTCTCCGCAATGGGTGACACCACCGATGACTTACTCGATCTGGCCGGCCAGATTACCGACGACGCCCCGGCACGTGAAATGGACATTCTCCTGTCATCGGGTGAACGCATCTCCATGTCACTATTGGCCATGGCGGTCGATGCCAGCGGTTCACGCGCACAGTCCTTCACCGGCTCCCAAGCGGGAATGCTCACCGATGTTTACCACGGTCAAGCTCGCATTACTCGGGTCTCCCCCAATCGTATTCGGGAAGCTATCGACGCCGGCAACGTTGCGATCGTCGCCGGCTTCCAAGGCATGTCTCCAGAATCCAAAGACATCACCACCATGGGTCGAGGCGGCTCTGACACCACCGCGGTTGCCTTAGCCGCTGCCCTAGATGCCGATGCCTGTGAGATTTACACCGACGTCGACGGCATTTTCTCCGCCGACCCACGAGTTGTGCCATCGGCCCACAAAATTGATGAAATCTCTTCCGAAGAAATGCTCGAGCTAGCCGCATCCGGTTCAAAAATCCTCCACTTACGTGCTGTGGAATACGCGCGCCGATTCGGCGTCAAACTCCACGTCCGTTCTTCCTTCACCGATCTCGAAGGCACCTGGGTGATCCCAGATGAAGATGACATCGTCCAACTACCAGAAGGCCAACCCATGGAACAGCCAATCGTCTCCGGTCTCGCACACGACACCTCCGAAGCAAAAGTCACTATCGTCGGTGTCCCAGACATTCCAGGCAAAGCCGCCGAAATTTTCCAGGTTATCGCCTCGGCGAACACCAACATTGACATGATTGTCCAAAACCCATCCCGTGCTGGTGCCGGCGCCACGGATATTTCCTTCACCGTGCCGCTCGACCAGACCAAAGCGGCGATCGCAGCTCTTCGTACTGCACAAGCCGGCATTGGGTTCGACGACATCGTCCACCAGCGCAACATTGGTAAGATCTCGTTGATCGGTGCTGGCATGCGTTCCAACCCGGGCGTTTCTGCAACCTTCTTCGATGCGCTCCACCGCGCCGGTGCCAACATCGACCTGATCTCCACCTCCGAAATTCGTATCTCGGTTGTCACCGCTGAAGACAAGCTCGCAGCTGCAGTCCAGGAGATTCACAACGCATTCGGGTTAGACGCCCAGGAGGAAGCCGTCGTACACGGCGGTACCGGCCGCTAAAGCCTGCCACAAGGAGTCTTTGTAAGCCACCGTAGAGATCCACAGGATTTCTACGGTGGCCTTCACTTTCACTACACAAATGCAAATATCACCATCGTGTTCAAGTTGACAGATTAGGGTTGAGAGCTACCGGCAGAACTGCCGTAGCAGTGGCGGGAAGGAGGCAGCGTGTTAGGTTTCGACTTCGATGTAGCCGGTACTGAATCCGTTCGACAAACCGGTCAAGCTTTTCTAGAAAAACTCCGTTCCGACGATCAACACCATTCCTCCCAAGCCGGCGCTACCCCATTCGACATCGCCAGCGATATCGCCGGGTTGGCCCTGCGATACCATCCGGGCCGCGACATCAGTTTCCTCGAACCTTGTATTGGCTCGGGCACCTTCTTCTCCGCACTTTTACACGGCGCACCCGATCACGATGGCGGCCTCGAAATCCGTGCTGCACACGGGGTCGAGGCCGATGAACAATTCGCCGCATTGGCACATGATCTCTGGGCACCGGCCGGACTGGCCGTGCATGATCTCAACTTCATGCGGTTATCGGCCACCGACCTGCCAAAAGCCACCCTGGTGTTATCGCGTCCACCGACAACAGCGCACCACCGCATGACCTCAGAGCAAAAAGTTCTGGCCGCAGACCGGGCCGAAGAAGCAACCGGGATCCGGCCTACCGGGTTGGCCGATGCCTATATCCATTTCTTATTGGCCGCGCACAAGTTTTTAGCTCCAGGCGCCGTCTCCGCATGGTTATTACCGACTGCGTTTTTACAACGCTCCGCAGGACAAGCGCTACGCTCCTATCTCGCACGCCAGGTACGGATTCAGCGTATTCATACCTATGATCACGGGGTCCTTGGTACCACCGGGCACGACGAAGCGATTGCTGACTGGTCTGTGGTCATCTTCACGAACCAGACGGCTCAACCCACCGATACTTTCAAATTCTCGACGGGTGGAGAACTCTTCGGCGCAGATTCGATCGCTGAAATACCATATACGCGGTTAGACCCGGACTCGTCCTGGGCCAAACTTGATCAGCAAGGCGATGCCGCCGACCAGGTTTCCTATACCATGGACGATTTTTTCCGGATTCGCCGTGGTTGGAAGGCACCCGGGGAAAAGTTCTTCGTCATGGATGAAAATCGCGCATGGGCGCTGGGCTTGCAGCCGTTTCATATGCATCCGATGCTGCCGCTGCCAAAAGAAGTCTCAACCGATGTCATCAAACCTGACAAATGGGGTGCACCCCAGGAAGGTTCTCGAAGAGTTGTCGTTTTCTCACGCTACGACACCTACACTTTGGAAGATAAAGACCCTGCGTTTCTGAAATATCTCGAGGCTGCGAACGGCGACACTATCAAAGAATCAGTAGGCCGCGGCAATAAGACCTGGTACAACTTGCATCTACCCGGTGTGGCACCGATCCTCGTCCAGCCCGCAACAGACGATGATCCGGCGCCATTTCGTTTCATCCAGAATCAGTCCAAAGGCATCGCTGGTCCTGGCTGGATCACCATGTACCCAAATCTGGCATGGGCCCAACCCGAGTTAATACTCAGTGGTATCGACTGGGACGCCGTGCAGCTGGCCTTGGAAGCTATCCGGCTACCGGAGGCCTCCAAGAAACCAGAGCTCACACCACAGGCAGTAGCATCCCTCGATGCAACGGTCATCGCAGAGTATCTGGGTCTAACCCATAACCCCGTGGAGTTGTAGTTTGTCGCAACTCCCAAAACATTAACGCTGCTTCGACGTTGATAAACTGAACATAGCGGCGGCAGAATTGATATACATACAGGTATGACGAACCGAATGTGGGCGCGCGATGATGTCGTGTCAGATCAAGAATTAAGTGAGCTCCGCTTCGAAATTGGCGAGACCATGGATGACCATGAGAAAATTCGCCAAACACGAATTCACTGGCGGCAGCGTCTTTTCCCAAAGAAATTGCGCTCTCGGCCTGGCTCCATCGTCGGTCGCAAAATGCGCGAACTGCGGACGGGCCAGCACACGGAAATCTCTGACTCTCCTACTGCTGTTCGTCCTGCTGAAGAAGATCGCACGTCGGCCCAATCCAGCGACCAGCATGAATATTCACCCCAGCGCTTCGATACGGTCGAGCATTCATTACACGCGATCATCCAACTTGCGAACTACCTGGATAAAGCGCCACGGACCATCTGGTTTGCGCTGGAGGGAATTTTTGTCGAGCGTCAGACGGCCTCAGCTCCTGCGCTATTTCGTCACCGAATAGCTATTCTGGCAAGGGTGCTGCCAACCGCTCTTGGTGCGTTTCTGTTGGCCTTAGTCCTCTTGCATTTCTTACTACCTGGTCATCAAACGGATGCCGGTTATACACCGGTTTTCAGCGAACTTGGGTTTCTGCTGTTCTTGACACTGTTTACCACGGTTACGTTCTTTGTGTTAACCGCAGGAATGTTACTCATCAAATCGTCGTGGCAAGAGCGTTTCCTCAGCGGATTTGGTCGACTGATCAATTGGTCAATTCCGGTCACCATGTCATTTTTCTTTGCCTCACCCAAGTTTCTTTTACTGCTGCAGGATTTAGCTGCCGGCACCACCGCCACATTGTCAGGTATCGGCGAGACCCTGCAAGCACACAGCGGCATCATTGAAACGATCTACTGGACCGTACTGGTCTATGTGGCCATCTATGCCGGAATGTTCTTCGCATTTATCGGATTTTCGAAAGTCTTTCAGGAGCAGCGCGAATATGCTCATCGCCACGATGTGCTCAGAGCCCTGATTCCGATGCTGATATCGGAGGAAAACCGACGTAGCCAGCAGACCAAACTGTTTCGCATACGACATGAACCCCCAGCCCGAGAGGATTAGGCTGGGCTAGAGTCACGTCTCAAGCCATTCCACACTATGAGGCTCCTTATATGTTGAAATCCCGTAGCCGCAGCACCGGTTCAGAATCCTCAAGCCACTCCGAATTTGTCCGTCAATTGCCAGACAACTGGTTGCGGACAGACACGATTCTAGCCGTGGTTGTCGCGTTTGTATCGGTCTTAAGTTTGCAGGCTTTACGGCTCACCACCATCTTAGAAGACACCAACGTCGATATCGTCACAGCCCAGGTTTTCTCACTGGCCATCTCTGCATTACTGGTACTGTATCGGCGCTTCCCCGTCATCATTGTTACGGTTTTTACTGCGATGATCTTCGCTGGTTCATTGACCGCGGCTTCGGAGTTCTACTCCGTACTGTTTGTGGGCTTCATGACCATATACGCGGTCGGCGCTTGGGTCTCCAATAGGCGGGTAGCCTTTTGGGTACGTTTCGCTACGGTCACCCTTCAGCTCGTTGGTTCGATATTGCTGGTGGTACTGGATGATGAAGCCGCTGAGATCAGCGAAGAAGCCTTGCAGAACGTAGACACCAGCGAAGTTCTATATTTCTTGGTCACCAGTGTAATTTTGTCATGCGCGTTCTACATATCAGCCTGCTACTTTGGCGGACAAGCCTGGCATCGCGCCAGACAACGCTGGAAGTTACAAAAAGCCCACGATGAATTAGCTGCAGCGAACGAAAAAGTGGCAAACGCCGCGGTCCATGCCGAGCGCATACATATTGCCCGCGAACTCCACGATGTCACAGCACACCACGTCACCGTGATGGGTGTTCATGCCTCGGCGGCTCGACGGCTACTCGAAACCGGCCGGGACACGGACTCAGTCATCGAACAACTTGAACACATCGAGGCATCCTCATCACAAGCGGTTCAAGAACTTCAAACCATGGTCTACACACTGCGAGACCAAGATGGTTCAAGTGAACCGCTGCCGGATCTGAGTCAACTGCATCAGCTCGTTGAACAAGCAAACTCTACACGCCAGTCAGCTAGCTTCGAGATCAGCGGGAAACCAACCGAAGTCACGGCGGCCACCGAACTGACGTTGTATCGAGTGGCACAGGAAGCATTGTCGAACACCCGGAAACACGCCGGTGAGGATGTGCAAGTAAAAGTGCAATTGCACTACGACCCATCGGGCATCACCCTGTCGGTGCTCGATAATGGGAAAGTCTATGACCCGGATGCCAATGGAACAGGTACCGGGGTCCAAGGTATGAAAGAACGTGTGCGCGCCGTTGATGGCACGCTAGAATATGGGCCACGAACCCCGTACGGTTGGAAAGTCGTGGTTCGTGTCCCGTGCACCGCGCCGAGTGAAAGCTGAAGATGTCCGATCAAGCGATTCGCATCCTGCTCGTTGATGATCAGCCCATGCTCCGTACCGGTCTGGCCACCATACTGTCCACTGAGCCCGGTCTCGAAGTCGTGGGGGAAGCCTCCAACGGTCACGAAGCACTGAAACAAGCCCGCGCATTAGATCCCGATGTGGTCTGTATGGATGTACAGATGCCGGGGATGGATGGCATTGAGGCCACCAGGGCGCTTGCAGCGTCGGAGTTACGAGCTGGCATTTTGATACTGACGACGTTTAACCGTGACGACTTCTTATTTGAAACGCTTCGCGCGGGTGCTTCCGGGTTTCTACTCAAAACGGCCGGCCCCGAAGAACTGATACATGCCATCAACGTGGTGGCCAGCGGTGATTCGCTGCTGGCACCGGAAGTGACCGGTCGGGTCCTTGACCGGATGTTTGAACAACCTGTCTCCGAAGTCCCCTCGGAAACGCCCTCGGTCAGTGAACCGCAACCCAGTCTGCAGGTTGACCTCACGCGACGCGAAGACGAGATCCTAAAAATGTTGGTCAGAGGAAAATCCAATGCGGTGATTGCAGAAGAGCTGTTCGTCGGGCCAGCAACCGTCAAAACGCATGTTTCGAATATTCTGATGAAACTAGAAGTCAAGGATCGGATCCACGCGGTGATCTGGGCGTATGAACACGGTTATGTGAAGAGTCAGGCCTGATATTGCGGGTTCGTTGGTGTCGTAGACCCATTGGTTCCTGGGCCGGGGATTTTCGATAAAATCGAGGGAGCCAATTGGTAGATTCCAGATCAGGAGCAATCATGCCCACTATCGTCGTTGATGTCATGCCCAAGCCTGAAGTGCTTGACCCACAGGGAAAAGCGATCGACGCTCGGCTTCCCGAATTAGGGTTCCGCGAGTTCTCACAGGTCCGTCAAGGAAAACGTTTTGAACTCACCGTTGAAGGTGAAGTCACCGCAGATATTCTGGATCGTGCCAAGGCTTTGGCCGCAGAATTATTGGCGAACCCGTCAACTGAATATATTGTCAATGTTGAGGTAGCTAAATGAGCGCACCAAAAATCGGCGTCGTTATGTTCGACGCAGCAACGGATGCACCTTCGGTGCTTCGCGCCGTTGAACTCGCCGGCGGTACACCGGTGAAACTACATCCCAAGACCACCGTGGCTCCTGATCTAGCAGAGTTGCCGCTTGTGATTCTTCCAGGTGGTTTTTCCTACGGCGATTATCTTCGGGCAGGTGCGTTAGCTGCCACCCAACCAATTATGCGGGTCCTAGAAGATGCTGTAAACGCCCAAGAAATTACGTTGATTGGCCTGGGAAATGGTTTCCAGGTTCTTACCGAAGCCGGGCTGCTGCCGGGCGGTTTCATTGCCAATGATGTTCCGGGGTTTGAGCACACTGAAGTGGATTTGGTCGTCGAAAGCAACACCACGGCCATGACCTCGGCGTACGATACCGGTGAACATATTCGCCTCGTGACCAAAGGGGCTTACACGCAGTACACCGCAACGCCAGAAGAACTCGAAACGCTGGAAGCACAGGGCAACGTTGTCGTCCGAGCGACCGAGTCTGCCGCTGGTTCGGTGCATAATATCGCCGGTATCAGCTCTCACAACGGCCTGGTGCTAGGTCTGATGGCCAGCCCGGAATATGCAATTGAAGCCGGCTTTGGAACCGATCACGCAGATGGTCCGGGGCAGGGCGTGGACGGCCAGGGATTGTTTGTTTCGGTTGTGCGAGCTGCTATTGCCGCCAAGAATGGAGTTGTCAGTGAATAACCAACAACTAGATACGGTCGACTACGCGGCCCGAACCCCTGAACTGGATCAGCCGTGGGCGGCCCTGGGGCTCAACGAGCAGGAATACCAGCGGATTCGCGAGATTGTGGGGCGTCGTCCAACCGAAGCCGAGTTGGCGATGTACTCGTCGATGTGGTCCGAGCACACGTCATATAAATCTTCCAAAGTACATCTCAAACAGTTTGGCCAAAAGACCACCGAGGAGATGCAAAAGCATATGCTCGTGGGTCTGGGCGAGAACGCCGGGGTGGTAGATCTGGGTGACGGCTGGGCGGTCACCTTCAAGGTTGAATCCCACAACTCACCCTCATATTTGGAGCCTTTCCAGGGCGCTGCGACCGGTATCGGTGGCGTAGTACGCGACATCATTTCGATGGGGGCGCGCCCGGTTGCCGTGTTGGATTCATTGCGCGTTGGCCATGAGGACCATGCCGATACCGCTCGGATCGTCAAAGGTGCGGTGGCCGGTGTTGGTCACTACGGCAATATTCTTGGTGTTCCAAATATTGCTGGCGAGACGGATTTTGATCCGGTATTCCAGGGCAATCCGCTGGTCAATGCCGGTGCGGTTGGCG
>DHCFI07803__coassemble_1813_pt1 | contig 11853 bp, 12 predicted proteins | sample DHCFI07803__metabat2_high_PE_025 | metagenome-assembled genome bin DHCFI07803
CAACATCTCATCGCTGAAAGACGAGCCAGAATGGATGCTCAAGACCCGGCTCAAAGGTCTGCGATACTTTGATCGTAAACCGATGCCAACCTGGGGTGCCGATCTCTCAGGTATCGACTTCGATCGCATCAAGTACTTCGTTCGTTCAACCGAGCGTCAGGCAACGAGCTGGGAAGACCTGCCAGAGGACATCCTTGAAACCTACGAACGTCTCGGCATTCCCGAGGCCGAGCGTGAGCGTCTCGTCGCCGGTGTTGCTGCGCAGTACGAGTCCGAGGTCGTCTACCACCAGATCAACGATGAACTGGAACGCCAGGGTGTCGTCTTCTTGGACACTGATACCGGGCTCAAGGAACACGAAGAGATGTTCCGTGAATACTTCGGTTCCGTTATCCCTGTGGGTGACAACAAGTTCTCTGCACTTAACACTGCAGTATGGTCGGGTGGCTCATACGTCTACGTTCCAAAGGGCGTACACGTCGAGATTCCATTGCAGGCCTATTTCCGGATTAACACGGAAAACATGGGTCAATTCGAGCGCACCCTGATTATTGCTGACGAGGGCTCTTACGTGCACTACGTAGAGGGTTGTACCGCTCCGATCTACCAGACCGACTCACTGCACTCGGCCGTCGTGGAGATCATCGTCAAAAAAGATGCTCGCGTTCGGTACACCACTATCCAGAACTGGTCGACAAACGTCTACAACCTGGTCACTAAGCGTGCCGTCGTTGAAGAAGGCGGAACCATGGAGTGGGTTGATGGCAACATTGGCTCAAAAGTCACCATGAAATACCCGGCGGTCTACCTGACTGGTGAACATGCCCAGGGTGAAACCTTGACGATGGCGTTTGCTGGTAAGGGCCAGTATCAGGACACCGGTTCCAAGATGGTGCACCTGGCACCAAACACCAAGTCGAATATTATTTCCAAGTCCGTAGCCCGTGGTGGCGGCCGCTCCGCATACCGCGGTCTGGTCCAAATTACTGAAGGTGCCAAGGGCTCGACGAACAACACCGAGTGCGACGCTCTGCTGGTAGACACCATCTCGCGCACCGACACCTACCCGTACATCGACATTCGGGAAGACGATGTCACCCTGGGACACGAAGCGACAGTTTCCAAGGTTTCGGAAATGCAGCTGTTCTACCTCATGAGCCGCGGCCTTTCGGAAGAAGAAGCTATGGCCATGATCGTTCGCGGGTTCGTTGAACCAATCTCGCGTCACCTGCCAATGGAATACGCTTTGGAACTGAACAAACTTATTGAACTGCAAATGGAAGGATCGGTGGGCTAAGCGTGGCCAACACTGACGCAACTACACTCGACGAGGGACCAGACCTACTCATCCCAGGTATGGGTGAAGAGGGCGAAAAACTCGTCGTTCAGCAGGCCGAAACCCAACCTGCCGAAGATGAAGAGACCAAGTTTGGTACCTCGCGTGCTGATCGCAAGACCAGCTTCGACCTCGCTGACTTTCCCGTCCTAACAGGTGAAGAGGAAGACTGGCGCTTCACGCCACTCCACCGTTTGGCCAACCTGCACCTGCCTGAAGGTGACGATCACCTCCTGACAGGTGCAGCCCCAACGGTGACTGTAACCGAACACGACGATGTTTCGATCGAAACCGTTTCACGTGATGATCAGCGTCTTGGTTCCTTTATGGTTCCAGACGACCGTACATCGGCTATCGCCTGGAACTCCTTCAAAGACGCAACCGTTGTTACAGTCGCTGACAATGTCAACATTGATTCACCCATCACCATTTCGGTTGAGGGTGAATCAACGGACCCAGCCGCGCAGCACATTCACGTTGCCATCGGAGCGAATAGCAAGGTCAACCTGGTCATCAACCAAACAGGTAACGCCGTTCTTTCCCAAAACATTGAATTTGCCATCGGAGAGGGTGCAACCGCCAACGTCACCTCAATCCAGGCATGGGACGATGAAACAGTCCACATTGGCTCGCAACAAGCCTCGCTCGGTAAAGACTCCACATTCAAGCACGTGGTTATTACCTACGGCGGTTCGCTTGTGCGCCTCACACCGATCACCAGGTTCGCCGGTGAAGGTGCCACCACGAACATGTACGGCCTGTACTTCGCAGACGCCGGACAGCACATGGAACACCGCATTTTCATCGACCACTCGACGAACAACTGTACCTCCGACGCGTTGTATAAAGGCGCACTCCAAGGCAAGGGCGCCCGTTCGGTATGGGTTGGAGATGTCCTGATTCGTGGTAACACGTCGGGAACGAACTCATTTGAGAAGAACGAAAACCTGTTGCTTTCCGAAGGTGCTCAAGCTGACTCGATTCCGAACCTCGAAATCGAAACCGGAATCATTGATTCGGGAGGACACGCTTCTTCCGTTGGACGCTTTGATGAACAACAATTGTTCTATCTCATGGCTCGGGGGATCCCAGAGCCGCTTGCTCGCAAGCTGATCGTGCGTGGTTTCCTGAACGAAATCATCCAGAAGATCGGCATTGAGGATGTCGAAGCTGCCGTGACCGAGGTCATGGAAGAAGAAATCGCCGACCTCGAGCTCTAAACCCCACCTGTAGCCATAATTCAAAGTCCCGTTCCACACGGGCAACAAGGAGACTTAGACCACAATGTCAACACTTGAGATCAAAGATCTGCACGTCAGCATTGATACTGAACAGGGCGAGAAGGAGATCCTCAAAGGTGTCAGCCTGACCATCAAGTCCGGCGAAACACACGCCCTCATGGGGCCAAACGGCTCCGGAAAATCGACCCTAGCCCAGGCCATCGCCGGACACCCGTCCTACACCGTCACAGGTGGAGAGATCCTGCTTGACGGCGAAGACGTCCTCGAAATGGAAGTTGACGAGCGTGCACAAGCAGGTCTGTTCCTCGCCATGCAGTACCCGGTAGAAGTTCCAGGCGTTTCCATGTCCAACTTCCTGCGTACCGCAAAAACCGCGCTTGACGGCGAAGCACCGGCGATTCGTACTTGGACTAAGGATGTACGCTCGGCCATGGATAACCTCGAAATGGAGTCGTCATTCGCTACTCGTAACGTGAATGAAGGCTTCTCCGGTGGTGAGAAGAAGCGCGCAGAAATCCTGCAGCTGGAACTCTTCAAACCAAAATTTGCTATTTTGGACGAAACCGACTCCGGTCTTGATATTGACGCCCTGCGTGTCGTATCCGCAGGAGTCAACCGCGCACAGGAAACCAACGACATGGGCTCCATGCTCATCACCCACTACACACGCATCCTGCGCTACATCAAGCCAGACTACGTGCACGTATTTGTCGACGGTAAAATCGTTGACTCCGGGGGCGAAGAATTGGCCGATCGTCTCGAAGACGAAGGCTACGTCAACTACGAGAAGACTGAAGCACCTGCCTAAGTATTTTTCTGATATCGTGCCAAGCAAGACGGATCAGGAGGGACCATGACCGAAACTGTTGCACAAACACCACTTGAAGACATTGAGGAAGCCCTCAAAGATGTTATCGACCCCGAATTGGGCATTAACATCGTTGACCTCGGCCTCCTCTACGGTTTGAATTACGCCGAGGACGGCTCTCTCATCGTCGATATGACACTCACCACAGCAGCCTGCCCGCTCACAGATGTGATCGAGGATCAGGTTGGTCGTGCGGTTGAAACCATGGTCGATGAATGGCGCCTCAACTGGGTTTGGATGCCACCTTGGGGTCCTGAGAAGATCACCGAAGACGGACGCGAACAAATGCGCGCCCTTGGATTCAACATCTAGACTCAACAGTGTAAACGGACCGGCCGCAAACCACCTTTGGTGGGCGGCCGGTTCCTTCATTTAACGCCGTACACTAGATAATGACCCGTCATCACATTTGGAGGAACAAGCATGCTTACAGTTGGGGTAGATGGCTCCGCGCTTGGCAATCCCGGTCCCGCCGGCTGGGCATGGTATATCGATGACTCCAACTGGGCAGCAGGTGGATGGGAAAACTCCACCAACAACCGTGGCGAGCTGTCAGCTATCCTCGAATTTCTCGAAGCCACCAAAAACACCACTTGCGACGCCAGCATTCTTGCCGACTCGCAGTATGCCATTAATTCCATCACGAAATGGATGCCTGGTTGGAAACGCAAAGGATGGAAGAAGTCCGACGGTAAACCCGTGAACAACCAAGACCTCATGATCCGGCTCGATGAGCTGATGACGACTGCAAAAGCAGCCGGCCGGACGATCACCTTCGAATGGGTTCGTGGCCATTCCGGTCACCCACTCAACGAGGCAGCAGACGCCCGAGCAAACGCTGCCGCAAAAGCATTCCAGAGTGGGACGTCAGTGGCCTCAGGTCCGGGGCTCACCCTCGACAACAATTCCAAACCAGCAGCGTCTCACCCGATCAAGAGGCCGGAGCCTACACACAAAGCTCAGGGCAGCGTCACCGTGCATACACAGCTGGACCAAGAGCTCGCCGACACAATTGTCCGGTATGCACAACAACGTGGTGCGACCCCACACGATGAACTGGCCCGCCTAATTCAAGCTGGCATGGATGCTGAATACTCCACCAATGAGTGAACAGAATTGCTAAACACCAGGATGTCACCTAAAATAATCGGTGGTCCACCCGTTGATATATTTTGAGGTAGTACATACATGATTTCAGCACAACAGCTGTCTGTTGTGGTTGGCTCCAGGACTCTTCTGTCCGACGTCACGTTTCATATTAATCCCGGCGATCGCATCGGACTCGTGGGACGAAACGGAGCCGGCAAAACTACACTGACAAAAGTGCTCATGGATGAGTTTATCCCCGCAAGCGGCACTGTCATGCGATCCGGCACGGTGGGATATCTGCCACAGGATCCACGGACGGGGGATCTGACCCAATCCGTTCGCGACCGCATTCTTTCAGCACGCGAACTTGCGGAACTAACACGCCGTATGCGCCGTGCCGAAGAAGAAATGAGTTCTAGCGATCCCAAGCTTATGGAACGCGGCATGCGTCGATACCCCGCCGCCGAAGCAGAATTCATAGCAGCCGGAGGATATGCAGCTCAATCAGAAGCCGCATCAATTGCCTCAAATCTTGGGTTGGAAAGCTCGATCATGGATCGCCCCCTCGATACATTGTCTGGCGGTCAGCGACGCCGAGTTGAACTTGCTCGTATTCTGTTTGAAAAACCAGACACAATGATTCTTGACGAGCCGACAAACCACTTAGATGCAGATTCGATCATCTGGCTGCGAGAGTATCTCAAGACATACGAGGGTGGTCTCATGATCATCTCGCACGATTTAGACCTCATAGATGAAGTCGTGAACATCGTCTTTTTCTTGGACGCTACACGCCAGGTCATCGACATCTATTCCATGGGCTATCGAGCATACCTAAAACAGCGGGAAGTTGATGAACGACGCCGACGTCGAGAACGTGCATCCGCAGAAAAGAAAGCCGCAGCACTTCATTTACAGGCCGACAAAATGCGGGCAAAAGCCACCAAAGCCGTGGCGGCGCAGAATATGGCCAAGCGTGCCGACCGACTTTTAGCTGGACTTTCCGAGGAACGTACCGAAGAGAAGGTAGCCAATTTACGTTTCCCAACACCCGCACCGTGCGGCAAGGTACCGCTGACAGCATCTGGGCTCTCAAAATCGTATGGCTCAACCGAAGTCTTCACTGGAGTTGACCTCGCCATTGATCAGGGCTCCAGGGTGGTCATCCTTGGCTTTAACGGTGCAGGGAAAACTACACTATTGCGAATTCTGGCAGGGCAGGATCAACCGGATTCTGGCGCTGTAGAGCCCGGATACGGTCTAAAACTAGGGTATTACGCCCAGGAACATGAAACCTTAGACGTCAATCAGTCGGTGCTGGATAATATGAAATCCGCAGCGCCCGATCTTGATGACACAACAGCACGAACTGTTCTAGGTTCGTTCCTATTCTCTGGCGATGATGTATATAAACCAGCGGGAGTTTTGTCTGGTGGCGAGAAAACTCGGTTAGCCTTGGCCACATTGGTTGTATCAGGATCAAACGTTTTGTTGCTAGACGAACCAACGAACAACTTGGATCCGGCATCGCGTGAAGAAATTCTAGGCGCTATTCGCAGCTACGTCGGTGCCATTATTTTGGTTACTCACGATGCCGGCGCTGTGCAAGCACTGGACCCAGATCGGGTCCTTATTTTGCCGGATGCCGACGAGGACATTTGGTCCGATGAATATCTCGAGCTAGTAGAACTTGCCTAAAGTGCCCTGTGTTGAATGAGGCACAGCCGCCTAACCATTGAGCATGGCATCTTCAATCTCTTCATCGGTCATTTGTCCCTTACGACGTTTAACAGGCTTGACACGTTCCACGCGGTGCGCCGAGATAAACCCATCTTCCTCACGTTCTCCGTATAGCTCATCTTCACGATTTCGTACGGCCTTCTGATACGCCAACCAGCCCCACACGACAAACGACATTAAACCGAAGGTAAACCATTGCATCGAATACGATAAGTGCGGTCCTTCATCACGTTGCGGTTCTGGCATTTGCTGTGGCGCGTCGGCAGGGGCGGGGGATTCCGCGGCCATTAACCCGTAGGCTTCATCAGCAATGTCATATCCCAATTCTTCACGAATGCTTGCCAAATTAATGGAAGCAACCTGACCTTCTGGGGCACCGCGATCTACCGAGACTTCACCAGGAATAGCTCGAATAATAAGTTCTGTCTGTCCCTCTGGTGGCGCAGGGACAGCATCCGGAGCGGATGCATCGGCTCCCAGCGGTAGCCAACCGCGGTCCACCAAGAGACGGTCACCCGAATCTGTTTCAAACGGCACAAGGACCTCAAAGCCTGGGCGACCAGCCCGTGGCCTATTGCGCGCCACAAGGGTATCCTCATCCAAGTATTCACCCCGAACTTTAATAGGGGTCCACTTCTGTTCTTCGTCGAAATCAGTGAACACATGCGAAGCATCCGCGTACGAAACCGGCTCAAGATCATAGTTATCGACGATGGTATTGATTTCAGCAACCTTGTCCATGCGTCGATCCATCTGCCAGTTGCCCAGGAACACAGTGGCAATCGCAAAAATAATACAAAAGACAAATCCACCGATCCATGCACCAGACAGCACGAACCGAAAGTTCAACTTCGGTTTCGTCGATGATGCTGAGGAACGTTCGTTAGTCATGGAAGATGTCACCTAGGTAGCGGTAGAATTTCTTGAAGGAATGATCGGGATGATAAAAAATCAGCCAGAAACTGCCGGTGCGCATCGCAAGCCAACCAAATTTTTCGGCGATCTGGAGTGTGGACCTTCGGATTATTCCACACTAGCTGCCAGGCAGCCTCAGCACTGCAAGCTTTGCGCGAGCACTGCAAATCTGCAACCAGTGGTTCGGATGATGCAGAACCAGTCTGCATCAAATTTCCAAGAAGATCAGGACCCTGTTGTGTCATCATTGTCCTTCTCATTGTGGCCTACACCGGTTTCTGGGGCATCAGATTCCGCGGAAGGCGAGGACATCGGTGATTCCTGGTCTTCGACCACGAAATCACCAACGATCACGGTGTCATGACCATCATCCGTCTGCTTCTTCGCGACTTCCAAGGCTTCGCGTTGCGGCGGGACTGCTTCTATCGATCGTCCGTCAACTTGGCGGATATTATTTGCAATCTGTACCCCGATCCAAGGTGCCAACATACCGGTCACGAAGACCGCAATCTGCACCCACCCATCCGTTGCTAACACAATGAATAATGACGCAATACGCACACCTATAGTGATGGCGTAGGTACGGTTTTTACGTTTGGCATCAGCCACGACGGACTCCGAAGCCCCGGTTATGAGATAGACCTGATCGTCGTCTTTTTGGGACTGACGTCGTGCTGAATTTCGTCGGAAATGCGCATGGGAGTTGTTTGATAGCTTTTCCAAAACAGCCTCCTTTCGCACCGTGTCGGTTTAGGGCAGAGAATATTTTCGTTATGTTTGGGGTTGCAGCATCTATTCTCTCACTTTCCCACTTAGAGTAGAGGCAAAACGTCTTTATCAATCTTGAGGAGTAATTGTGGTGCAAGGCCGAAGTGTATTGGTAACCGGTGGGAACCGAGGGATCGGCTTAGCCATCGCCCGAGCGTTTCAAGCAAACGGGGACCAAGTGGCAATTACATCGCGTTCTGGGCAAGGGCCCGACGGTGTGCTGACCGTCAAAGCAGATGTGACCGATATGGATTCAGTAGACCAAGCCTTCACCGAAGTTGAAAAGGCACATGGTTCCGTCGAAATCCTCGTGAATAATGCAGGCATAAATGAGGACCAGCTCCTTGTGCGCATGTCAGAAGAAGACTTTGAGGACGTGGTGAATACAAACCTGACCGGTTCATTCCGTGCACTCAAACGCGCTACCCGCGGCATGATCCGGCTCAAGAAGGGTCGCGTCATCTTCATTTCTTCAGTTGTGGGACTCTACGGTTCGCCGGGCCAGATTAACTATGCTGCTTCAAAAGCTGGCCTTGTCGGTATGGCACGTTCGTTGACCCGTGAGTTAGCCTCTCGCAACATCACAGCCAATGTCGTGGCACCGGGCTACATTGATACAGAAATGACGAAAGAGCTCAACGAAGACCTGCAAAAGCAGTACAAGAAAGCGATACCAGCTGGTCGTTTCGCGGAGCCAGGAGAAGTCGCCAACGTAGTTCGCTGGTTGGCCTCTGACGAAGCAAGCTATATTTCGGGCGCAGTCATCCCCGTCGACGGCGGTCTAGGAATGGGACACTAAAGAGATATGACACAAACTCAAGACTTAGCAAACACCGGCATCATCGTAACCGGCTCATCACGTGGCGTTGGTGCCGCAACCGCACAACTCTTGGCACAACGCGGCGCCGGCGTCGTTATCAACTATCGCCAAAAAGCGCCCCGCGCAAATAAAGTTGTCAAACAGATCGAAGAAGCGGGCGGCAGGGCCGTCGCAGTTGGTGCAGACATCACCACTGATGAAGGACGCAAGTCCATAATCGACGGTGCCACTAATAGCTTTGGCAGCGTAAATGTGTTAATTCTTAATGCTTCTGGTGGTATGGAATCCGACCTCGGGTCGGACTACGCCATGCGACTAAACCGCGATGCCCAAGTATCCATGTTAAAAGCTGCAGCTGAAGTCATGGAACCAGGCTCACAGATCGTATTTGTTACTAGCCACCAAGCACACTTCATTGACGAAGTGCCGACCATGCCCGAATACGAACCCGTAGCAAAATCAAAACGTGCTGGTGAAGTCGCACTACGGGAGAACATTCCAATGCTGAAAGAAAAGGGTATTGGGTTCGTGGTGGTCACCGCAGACATGATCGAGGGAACCATCACCGCCACATTGCTAAACCGTCTCAACCCGGATGCAATCGAGTCTCGCCGACAAGCCGCCGGAAGGCTCTATACCGTAGAAGAGTTTGCAGAAGAAATTGCTGCATTGGTTGGTCGGGACGATCTAACGGTTGGACATACCGAATATGTTGGCGGAGCCAAGGACTATTTCGAGCAGCTCGAAAGTAAATAATCCCGATACTGTAGAGCACGGCGCCAGGCAATTCGTCTGGTGCCGTGCCCTATATGCTTAGCGCTGGCAGGGCTGCGATGAACATGTCAGTCTATCTAGTGGAGGAACAACCATCAGAGCCCCAACACAGCACGTAACACGTCGTGTGTGGGGACCTCGACGATAAGATCTGCATGTTCTCGAACGATAGGTTTCGGACAAAATCCCACGCCATAACCAGCGAGTTCAAGCATATCGAGGTCGTTCGCTCCATCACCAACAGCAACGGTCGCTTCTAACGGGACCTCGTGGTCGGCAGCCCAACGACGTAGCATCGAAGCCTTTGCTGCACGATCGATAACCTGGCCGGTTACTTTCCCTGTGAGTTTGCTATCCGCAATTTCCAATGTATTTGCTGCAAAACCGTCTAATGCGAGCTGGGTTGCCAACGGTTCCAGCGCGTGCGTAAAACCACCAGAAACTGCATATACGTAGCCGCCGATACGATGAACAGCTTGGACAAGTTCGTAGGCCCCCTCGTGAATTGTTGCGGCTGCCGCGACTTCGTCAAGGACCCCCACTGGTAAGCCCTCTAACGCGGCCACACGGTAGTGCAAAGACTCAGCGAAGTCGATCTCTCCTCGCATGGCCCGTTCAGTGACTTCAGCAACCTCACGTTCCTTGCCGGCATGTGCGGCGAGCAACTCAATAACTTCCTCATGGATGAGAGTCGAGTCAACATCAAACACAACAAGCGGGGCCTGCTGGCGCAACACTTCGACTTGTTTTTCCTGCATAATTGCCGGATACCAATCCTGAGGCAGATCTTTCAGCCGATCGGCTGCTGAAATCCAACGATGACCGGTAAAACCCACTCCATTGAGAGCTTCTGCATACGTAGGGACCCCGTCTAAACGGGGGTAGCCCACGTTGTTATAAACCACCACGCGGTCACCAATTTTCATATTGGCAGTATTTGTCGGCATACCGGTTCCTTTCACCAAATCCTGTTGTATCTAGCCTAGTCTGGTTCATATGAGCTCATCCGATCTGACCTACTCTGCAACAACCGCACAACGTCCCATCACAGCGCCACATGAATTTATACCTATAGACGGCTCTGTCGTGCACATGTCCCACGTGACATATCGTCGGGGCAATAATGTGCTGTTGGATGACATTTCCTTGCTAGTCGAAGAAGGTCAACGGTGGATCATTATGGGCCCAAACGGCGCCGGCAAATCCACGATGATCAATATAGCCGCTGCACGCTCGCACCCGACCACGGGCAATGTTTCGATCTTAGGTGAGGTGCTAGGCGCAGTCGATGTTTTCGACCTACGCCCCTCTATCGGACTGTCATCAACCCTATTGGCCGAGCAGGTCCCCGGCGGTGAAACCGTCCGGAACTTGGTCGTCACTGCTGCCTATGGTGTGACCGGTCGTTGGCGAGAAGTGTATGAGCCGGAAGACTTGCAGCGGGCCGAACACCTCTTGTCCAGGTGGGGGATTGCCAAGTACGCCGACCGGCATTTCCGTACTTTGTCTGAAGGCGAGCGCAAACGCGCGCTCATCGCCCGAGCCATGATGACAGACCCTGAACTCCTCATCTTGGATGAACCGGGCGCAGGTCTCGATCTGGCGGGTCGAGAAACGCTCGTGCGTTCCCTTTCACAACTCGCTGCAGATCCACTAGCACCTACACAGATCCTGGTAACGCACCACGTTGAAGAAGTGCCGCCGAATTTCACGCACGCGCTGTTGCTACGTGAAGGTCAAGTAGTCTCAGCCGGCCCGATAGAAACAGCTTTGACCGAAGAGACACTGTCCGAGGCGTTCCGACTACCCTTACATGTCTCTCGCAATACCGACGGTCGTTTCACGGCGTTTGCTCGCACCTAGATTCTCCAAGGAGACCCATGGAACTCTTCTTGGTCTTGGAATGGTGGCAGATACTGCTGGTGCTGTTAGCCGGGTTCTGGGCTGGCACCATCAACTCCGTTGTTGGCTCCGGTACACTAGTGACTTTTCCCGTCCTGGTCGCTGTTGGCTTCCCACCTGTAACTGCGCAAATGTCCAACGCAATGGGCCTAGTCGCTGCTGGTTTTTCTGGCACCTGGGGCTATCGACGGGAACTTCGCGAAGCCGGTAGCATTGCAAAAACGATGACGTGGGGCTCTCTTGCTGGCGGCCTCATTGGCGCGAGTTTGCTCATGTCGTTACCACCCTCAGTGTTTGACTATGTTGCGCCCGTGCTGATCGTTTTCGCGATTCTTTTTGTTGTCTTTCAACCTCGTTTAAACGCTTGGGTCCGACGACGCCGTGCAGCAGACGGGGATGA
>DHCFI07803__coassemble_1837_pt1 | contig 11612 bp, 8 predicted proteins | sample DHCFI07803__metabat2_high_PE_025 | metagenome-assembled genome bin DHCFI07803
TCCCCCGATTCCGAGAAAATGGGCGTGTCGGATGTCTTGCAGACGTGGGATGTCTAGGTGGGTCATCGTGCGACTTTCGTTTCAGAAATGATTGTGGCCATCGTTTCGGCAGCATCAGTGATGCCAAGATTCTTGGCGGTTTGGGCCATGTATTCTAAGCGGGGTTGGTCGACCAAGAGGTTCGGTAACCTGGTGGCAACCCATTGGGTAGTGAAATCTTCATCACTCACCACCACTGCTGCACCGGACTCTTTGAGACCAGCGGCGTTCAGCTCTTGCTCCCCATTACCGATGGGTAATGGGACCAAGACCGACGGGAGACCGATGGCCGCTAATTCGTGAACAGTGCCTGCACCAGCACGAGCGACAATGAGGTCAGCCGATTGGTAGACACGTGCCAAACCGTCAATATATTCTGCTTGCACGTATCCCTCCTCGTTGACAACGGCACCTGAGGCATCAGTCACCGCTTTGTCGCGCCCTGTCAAATGCAGTATTTGCGCGCCGGTTGCAAGGAGATCATCCAGTGCTCCGCTCACTGCGGTGTTCAAATTTAATGCACCCGATGAGCCACCTGTGACCACGAGCGTTGTCCTATCAGGATCCAGTCCAAGAGACACTCGAGCCTGGGCCTGCATGGTGGGGCCCATCGGAAGGTCTGTTATATGTCTGCGCATAGGCATTCCCACGTGAATTACACCCGGTAAATCGGTGCCTTCAAATGCGCAGGCGACTACGCTAGCAAATCGAGCGGCGAGTTTATTGGCCAGACCTGGTCGCACGTTACCTTCGTGTACGATGACTGGGATTTTCTCAGCGCGAGCGGCCAAGTACACAGGGGTGGAAGCATATCCACCTACGCCCACCACGACTTGGGTTTGATGGTCACGCAGAAGTTTGCGAGCCTGGCGAATAGCTTTGCGGAGACGAAATGGCACCGTCAACAGATCTGCAGATACCTTACGAGGCATGGGAACTTTGTCTACAGTTGAAAAATTATAGCCTGCATCGGGGATCAGAGTGGCTTCCATCCCTTCTGCGGTCCCGATCATGAGGATGTCTACATCAACATCGGAGTCTTGATATCGGTAGTTCAGGGCATCTGCCATAGCGAGCATCGGTGATACGTGGCCGGCCGTACCGCCACCGGTAAAGACAACGTTCATAGTCGTAGTCATTGTATAAGTTATACGCTTTCTTTCGTGACGGACTGGCGTTGTGCTGTTGATGTTCTATCTTGAATCTCTTGTGCCTGATGCCTTGCAAAAGACAGCACCACACCTACAGCGAGTATGGACATCAGCAGCGCAGAACCTCCTGCAGATATAAACGGAAGTGGAACACCAATCACGGGAAGTAGCCCAGTAACCATCGCAATATTCATGAATGCTTGTCCCAATAACCACGTCATGATCGCTCCGGTCGAAAGACGAACAAAGTTATCCGTGCTGTTGTAGGCCACGCGGAACATGCCAATGCCCAGCGTCACAAATAGACCTAGGACCAATAGTGCGCCGAGCAGGCCCAGCTCTTCGCCGAGTACAGTAAAGATAAAGTCGTTGCCGGCTTCCGGAATATAGGACCATTTTTGTCGAGATTGCCCCAGGCCGAGGCCGAACCATCCACCCGAAGCCAAAGCGAACATGCCTTGTTCGTACTGGTAGCACGGATCCGCGGGGTGGTCACAGTTGCCCATCCACGCTTGGATACGCATCATCCGGTTATCAGACATCATGGTGAGCACTGCCACCCCAAGGAACCCGAGCACCGCGGTAGTAACCAGGTAGACCGTACGCATACCTCCCAGGTACAGGATGGTGGCCACAATCATCAACATGATCAGGACGGTGCCGAGGTCACGTCCCCCCATAATAAGTGCCACGATCACGGCGCCGAAGGGAAACACCACCGGAACCAACAGGTCTTTGCCAAAAGTTTGGTGTTTGAGCTTTTGACTCAGCGCATAAGCAGCCCACACACTATAGGACAGTTTGGCGGCCTCCGCAGGTTGAAATGAGAAGCCACCCAATCGGAGCCAGTTGCGGTTTCCGTTGACTTCCACGCCCAAGGGAGTAAAGACCAGTGCGAGCAGTACGATACTGACCAGCAGCATGATCACCGCGAGTTTGTGGTAGGTCTGGCGTCGCCACTTCCCCATCCAAATCAGCAGCACCAACCCTAAAACAGCGTAGAGGCCCTGCGAACTAAGCGAGGAGAACGACCCTGAACCGCCAATGAATTCTACCGACGACGCGGAGAGGACCATAACGACACCGATAAATGTGAGCGCAATAGTAGGACCCAAAATGAGCCAGTAGGCCGATTTTTGGGAATGCACACCGGTGAGCCAATCCCAAGCACGAGATACACGAGGTGTCGGACCGATGGTCATGTCGTGCTCCTGTTGTTTGGTCGTCTTAATGTCCCGGATAATTGATGTCGGATAGCCTCGAGGCGATCGCTTCTGTGAACGCATCCCCGCGAACGTTATAGTTTTCGAACTGATCCATTGATGCAGCGGCCGGCGATAGCAACACCGTGTCATGTGGCTCGGCCAGTTCGTGGGCCAAGTTGACCACTATTCGCATCACCTCAGCCCCATTTCCAACTTCCACTGTAGTGTCTCGCAGGTAGTCGGTGTGGACAGGTACCATCGGTGCGTGTCGCTGCAACGCAGCAACGATCCCTGCGTGATCCGTGCCGATGAGAATCACCGCTTTGAGATTATTTTTATGCGTTTTCACAAGTTCATCGTAGGAAGCCCCTTTGGACAGTCCTCCGGCGATCCAGATGATTGGGCGGTAACTAGCCAAAGCCGCATCCGTGGCATGCGGGTTGGTCCCCTTGGAATCGTCGACCCACAACACGTCGTGAAAATGCGCAACAGGTTGAATCCGGTGCGGTTCCGGTTCGTAATTACGCAATCCGGCTTGTATCGCCGCCGGCTCGACCCCCACAGCACGGACTAGAGCAGCCGCTGCTAGGGCGTTAAAGACCATGTGTTGCGGTGCCGGATTTCCGACATCACTAAACTCTGCGAGTTCAAGCGCTTGAGTTCCGCGGTTGGTCAGATATGCTCGATCGACCAGTAGGTCATCTACAGTGCCAAGCATGGAACGCTGCGGAGTATCGGTAGTGATGCCAATGGCCCGACAGCCATCGATAACGTCAGCATCCTCGACCATCCGGATGGTCGCGGCTTCGGCGTCATTGTAGATAGCAGCAATGCGTGTATTCTCATACACTTTGGCCTTAGCAGCCATGTAATTTTCTAACCCACCGTGCCAGTCCAAGTGGTCCTCAGCAATATTGAGCACCGTGGAGGCTTCCGGCTCGATGCGTTCAATCCAGTGCAGCTGGAATGATGACAGTTCTACGATAAGCAGGTCAAAACCATCGGGGTATCGAATTGCATCCAAAATTGGTGTCCCGACATTACCAACGGCCACAGCATCTAGTCCTTGGGCGCGGGCCATGGACTGTGCCATCGTAGCAACTGTGGTTTTGCCATTCGTACCGGTCAATGTGACCCACTGAGCTGTCCGCTTTCCTTCGCGCCGGCGAACGCGCCAAGCGAATTCAACGTCGCCCCATACCGGGATTCCTGCTTGCTGGGCTTCAACTAGTACTACGTTGTCGGGCCGCCAACCGGGTGAAGTGACCACGAGGTCAATAGTGCCACCGATACTCTTAGCATCCGGCAGACCGGTGACAGCGTCATCACCCAGCAGTACGTCTTGAACTCCAACGATTTTCAGAGTCTCAGCAGCTTTTCGGTTCTCTGCGGTATCTTTACCATCGACGACGAGAACCGAGGCCCCTAGCTCAGCGAGTGTATCTGCTACCGAGAAGCCCGTAACGCCTATTCCTGTGACAACAACCGAGAGGCCCGACCAGGCCGAATCCCAGGTGGTGAGATGGTCCAAGGTCCTATTCATCGCAGGATCACCCATTCAGCGTAGAACATTGCTAGCGCGGCCACGACGAACCCTAACCCGATGAGCCAGAATCGGACCACTACGGTGACTTCTTCCCAACCTTTGAGTTCAAAGTGGTGCTGCAGCGGGGCCATGAGGAAAACGCGCTTGCCACCAGAAATCTTGAAGTAGCCGACTTGAATAATGACTGATGCTGCAATCACAACCATCAGTCCCGCAAGTATCACAAGTAGCACTTGGGTTTTGGAGAAGATTGCGAATCCAGCAAGTGCACCACCAAGCGCCAGGGAGCCGGTATCTCCCATGAAGATCTTCGCGGGAGCAGTGTTCCACCATAAAAATCCCAGCAAAACGCCGGCCAGAATCGACGCCATTAAGGCAAGATCCATGGGGTCGCGTACTTCATAGCAGCCCCCGGCACTTGTTGTACCGGAGCAGGCTTGGTTACTTTGAAAGAGCGTGATCAAGACATAGCCCACGGAGACCATTGCGACCGCTCCCGTGGCGAGACCGTCGAGTCCATCGGTGAGGTTCACCGCGTTGGTTGTCGCAGTAGTGATCAAGTTGGACCAGATCACAAATAAAATGGCCCCGGCGGTAGCGCCGAAAAATGCTAAATCCCAGGAAGTGTCGCGGAATACCGATATGGCTGTGGAAGCGGGCGTAAAGCCCTGACTATTTGGAAAGTTGAGCGCCAGAATCGCAAATGTGATGCCTACCGCACCCTGTCCAATAATCTTACCGGTGGCCGTCAAACCGAGGGAACGCTGATTCGAGATCTTAATGTAGTCGTCGAGAAAGCCGATCAGTCCCATACCCGCGGTAAGAAAGAGTAGTAATAATGCGGTAACCGTGATGCCAGAGTTCTCTAGCTCCAACATGGACATGATCCAGTGGGTGACGAAATATACGAGTACGAAATTGGTCACAATCACCACGCCACCCATGGTCGGGGTACCACGCTTTGTAGCATGTGTGGTGGGTCCGTCATCACGAATGATTTGGCCGTAACCACGCCGATGGAGTAATCGAATAAACAGCGGGGTTCCCACAACCGTGAGGATGACGCCGAGAACAGCGCCTATCAGTAGTCCTATCACTTACGGCATCTCCTTGCGGCGCACCAATTTTTCAGTGGTCAGTCGGTCGGCGAGTTCCCAAAGGCGGGTGCCGTTGGAACCCTTGACGAAAATGATGTCGCCTGGTTGAGCTCGTTCAGTGAGCAGGTCGAAGGCCTCATCATTTGATAACACATGGTCGACTTCGTCGCCCCAGGAACCCTCGTTAATGGCACCTGTATACAGTGCTCGAGCATCGGCCCCCACAACGACTAGTTGGTCAATATTCAATCGCACGACAGTCTCCCCAAGCAGGATATGTTCCTTGGCGTGTTGGTCTCCCAGTTCCAGCATGGGCCCTAAAATCGCCCACGTACGACGTCCGGTGTTACGTCCGAGCATCGTTAGCGTTTTGAGCCCGGCGCGCATTGATTCTGGGTTCGCGTTATAGGCATCATCAATAACCGTGATGCCGTCATCACGGTCAGTACGTGCCATACGGTGCGCCGATGCAGGTGCGATCTCGGGCATCACTTGCGCGATCGTCGCGAGGTCTACCCCCGCAGCCAGTGCTGCTGTCGCCGCCGCCAGCAGGTTAGTGGTGTGGTGTTCACCGATCATGTTTGCGGTGACCTTCCGTCCCCGACGGTCTTGATCTGTCGCGTCCTCGCCGAGGTACTGGAGGTTGAAATGTGGGTTTTCATTCTCGGTCGTTGCTGCGTCTGCAGCATAAAGTAGACTCGTGCGTTCGGGCGGCACGGAAGCAGCAGAAAACCAGATTGTTTTCGCCCCGCTGGGCACGCGCGATGCCATTGCAGCAACCTTGACGTCATCGGCGTTCAAGACTGCGATGCCGTTTGGTTCAAGCGCTTCAACTATTTCGCCCTTTGTGATGGCGATGTTCTCAAGTGAACCGAAAGACTGTGCATGGGCAGTGCCTACGGTGAGGACCACAGAGATATCGGGACGCACGATGTTGGTGAGTTCTCTGATATTGCCGAGCCGGTCGGCACCCATCTCGACTATAAGATAACGAGTGTCTAGGTCAGCGGTGAATATCGTCAGAGGTAAACCAGTCTCACCGTTGTAGGAACCCCGCGGCGCGATTGTTGGTCCCTGCTGCGAAGATAGCAGCCTGGCCAGTGCATCTTTGGTCGATGTTTTGCCAACGGAACCGGTAATTCCGATAACCGTGGTTTCTGAGTGTTGTCGGATCTTTTCGACGATGTAGCGCGCGAGATCCCCCATGGCGACGGTTGAGTCTTCAACAATTACGGCCGGGTCAACAACACCGTCTTCTCCCGTGGTTTCGTGTTCGGCCAGGATGAGCTGGGCTCCGGCCGCGCGGGCTGAAGCGATAAAATTGTGTCCATCGGTGACTTCACCACGTCGGGCAATGTATAACGAATTCTGTTCAAGTTGGCGCGAATCGGTATCGGCAGACGTCACTACCGTGGTGTCGTCGATACTGGTTGTAAGTCGACCGCCTGTAGCTTCTGCTATCTGGTGTGCATTGAGTTCAATCATTTCGCATTTGACCTTACCGCGTTAGTCCGTGAGTTCCGCTGATGCTGTGCCAGTTGTGATGAATCCGTGATCTACCAGGTGGCGACGAAGGACCTCACGATCATCGATAGCAAATGGCTCCCCGGCAATGTCCTGGTGCGTCTCATGGCCTCGCCCGGCGGCCAATATGGTGTCATGACGCCCCGCGATCTCGACCGCGTATGCCAGCGCTTGGGCTCGCGGTGCAATGTCTAATACTTGAGTATCGGATTTCTGCGCCGCAATGTGAGCTTTGGCTCCCTCGAGAACGCATTTGCGAATTTGCGAGGGTTCCTCATGGTGCGGGTCGTCGTCAGTTACTATGACGACGTCCGCGTATTCGGCGGCGATACTGCCCATCAGCGGTCGCTTTGCAGTATCGCGCTGACCTGTTGCACCGAATACTATGATTGTACGTCCGCTGTGTTCTTTCGATCGATTCACAGCCTCTAACGCTTGTGTTAGACCATCCGGGTTGTGCGCGAAATCAACAATTACGGTCGGCTGCTTCGAGATAACCTCCATGCGCCCGGGCACGGCTGCTTCGAATGGGCTGTGTTCGGGACTTGCCAATATCGCCGTGATGGTTTCCCACTCTTTGTGCGCATGCCCGGTATAGACCATCACAGCAGCCAGGGCTGCATTGGCCACATTAAATTTACCCGGCATACCAACACGTGTTGTGACCTCATAGCCGGAATGGTGCCGTAAGGTAAAGCGATGACCGATGCCGCTGGTCTCAATGCCGGTAATCTTCCAGGTGGCGTCTGGTGCTTCGGCTTCAATCACTGCCGCGGGTCCGAGGTCGAGCGTCACGGCCTTTGGTAGTTGCTGGGACAATGTTTTGCCCCACGCTGGGTCAGGTCCGCCGTTGACTGTCACCACTTGTTTTTGGGAGTGGTCTCCACTGAAGAGAAGTCTTTTGGATGCGAAGTACTCGTCCATAGTTCCATGAAGATCCAGATGATCCTGCGTCAGGTTAGTGAAACCGACTACTTCGAATTGCAGTCCAAACGTTCGTTTATATGCCATAGCGTGAGAAGAAACTTCCATGGCAGCTGCGGTGACCGAAGATTCCCGCATCAAGGCAACCAGGCTGTGCAGGTCGGGGGCTTCTGGTGTGGTGAATTGTGAGGACACGGATTGACCTGCGATGCGCGTCTCAATCGTCCCGATCAGACCTGTCGTCTCCCCGATTGCTGCTAACAGCGCGTTGAGGAAGTACGTTGTTGTGGTTTTCCCATTCGTCCCCGTTACACCATACATCTGGGGTGTTGTGGCAGCAGTAGTGTTGTATATGATTGCTGCAGCATCAGCCAGGGCACCTCGTACGTCTTCTACGATGATTGCGGGCGTATTTTGCGGAACTCTTTCCATACCAGAAGCGTCCGTAAGTACCGCAACTGCCCCGGCGTGCAAGGCTTGGTCAAGGTAGTCCGCACCGTGGTGATGCGCCCCGGCTACTGCTGCATAAAGATCACCATCTTGCACGGTTTTCGAGTTCATCGAAATTCCAGTTATCGATGTGTCAGCAGAGCCAGAAGTTGAAGGCCGGTACTGTCCGAGATGTTTTGTGATTGTGCCAAGTTTTACGTTGAATTTCTTTTTTGGTCGCAGCATGGTCATTGTGGCAGCCCCGTTAAACGGGCTACCACGGCCTTTCCTGTGGGTCTTCGGTAAATACATCATAGCTCTGGGATCCGGTGTCGGACGGTGGGACCGAGTACTTACTCATCAGATATTCCATGACATCGGCCGCAGTATCGGTTACTTGCCAAGTCTCCCAATTGCCCTGTGGCCGATGGACCGCGACTGAGACAACGAATTGTGGATCATCCAGCGGTACGACACCGGTAAAGGACGTCGTGTAGCCGTCGTATCCACCGGCCCCGGCTGCTTGCCCAGTCCCTGTCTTACCACCAACACGGTAGCCATCAATTTGTGCGTTATATGCCGTACCTTCTTCAACGACTCCTTCCATGAGTTTCAGCATCTCATCTGCCGCTTCTTGAGAAACGACCTGTTTGGGTTCTGTTGGTGGTTCCCAAGGAGTTTCAATACCGTCTTCATCGACATAGGAATCGATAATCCTAGGCGGCATCATCTTTCCTTCATTGGCAAGGGCCTGAAAGATTCGAGTGGTGTGAAGCGAAGTCAGGGAATACCCTTGACCGAATGTGGTCGTGAAGTGTTGACGTCGATCCCAGTTCTCCCACGACGTAAAGAGCCCATTATTGACTCGTGTCATCCCTATGTCTATAGGATCACCAATCCCGAAGTCCTTCATATACTCCCAGCGTTCTTCGGGGCTAAGCTTGGTGGCAACCTGAACAGTTCCGGTGTTATAAGACCTGGTAAAGATTCCAGCGGTGGTCATATCGAATGTGTCGTGCGGCATCGAGTCGTTGATCTCTTCGTTATTGAAGGTCTGACTATTCGGCACAGTCCACTCATCTTCAGGTTCGACAACCTCCGCGTCAAGGGCCGCCGCAAATGTTACTGCCTTACCAGTGGAGCCGGGTTCAAAGGCTTGTGAAATTGCTGTAGGTCGCCAGAATAGTGGATCTGTCTCAGTGGGGTCTGTTGGATCTACTGTTTCTGAATCCGATAGAGCCAATATCTCACCGGTCTTTGCGTCCATAACCACGATGTTCCCCCACTCCGCGTTGTACTCATCAACTTTGGCGGCGATTGCTTCCTGTGCATACCAGGAGACATCTTGATCGATGGTCAGCTGAACATCATTACCGTCGACTGCTGGCGTCTCAGAAAACGACGCATTGGGGATACGAACGCCATCTGCGGAAATTTCGAATATGCGCTCACCCGTCTGGCCGCTGAGGCGCTTATTCTGTGAGCGCTCAATACCTTCAAGACCGTTCCCGTCGTGTCCGGTAAAGCCGATTACCGAACCTGCTACGGCGCCATTGGGATAAATCCGATCAGCCACTGGCTCGGAGATAAGACCCGGAATGTTCAGCTCAAGGGCTTCCTCTTTAACCTCCGGGGTGACCCGCCGCGATACGACACGATACGGTCGCTCTCCCACCATCATTGCTTCTAGCTCGGGATACTCAATTTCCAAGATATCGGAGAGCTCTTGCAGTTGCTCTTCGATATCGAGGTCAACATAGCCAGATTCCTCGGGATCCCAGACTCTGGAGTCCTGGACCAGGCGCTGATCAACAACCAAGTCGTAGCGCTGGACAGACTCTGCAAGGAGATTGCCGTCCCGGTCCAAGATCGAACCCCGCTCCGGTGCGAGCGTCACAGGTCGGGTTCTTCGGTCCATGGCCTGTTGCGCTTGGTCTTCAGCGTCAATCCCTTGAATAAACAGGAGTCGGCCACCCAGCACCAGCAGGCAAATCATTAAGAGCGACATAGTCACCTTTAATCTGGATTTTTGCGATCCAGTACCTAGCGCCTGTGGCACACGACTCACCTGCCTTCAACAGATTCAACCAGTTGGCCGACATTAGTTGTCGGTAGGAAGACTAACCTGGGGTCCTTGAAGACTACCTATTGATGAGTCACCATTGGCATCTGCCACGCCACTGTCGGTTGCCGAATTCGTCACACCGGAATTTGGCATCGATATTTGGGGTTCAACTATCTTAACGGTGTCAGATTTCGGTCCGGGAACCCCCTCGTTGGTCATTGTCACAGGCTCTGCTCCAGAGTCAGCGGGAGCCTCGACTTCCGCTGGCACCCCTGTACCTGCTCGGACCGTTGGTTCTGATACGAAACTCGTTGGAGTGTTATCTGATTCGGCAGCTGTTGCAGTACCGGTGATCTCCCCCGAAGCAAGATCGATTGAAGCCGATGTTCCAGGTAGCACCATTCCAAGATCTGCAGCTTGTTGAGCAACGGATTGAGGTGCGGAACTTTGGGCCAGATCCTGCGCTAACGCTTCGTTAGACTGGGTGATGTTTGTGAGTTGGCTGTTGAGCTCGACTAGATCGTACTGCCGATTCGACAAGACGATATTAACGACCAGTACCACTAACAGTGCGACAATAGGGATCGTCATCACGAATATCGTGTACCCAATTGGCGTGCGTTTGAGTTGACCGGAAATAACCTTGAACTGATCCCGACGGGTTCTGGCGTCAGCATCTCCGCCACTTGGGATATACCCAGGTTGACTGCCTTGATCGGCGAATTGCTTTTCGTCAAGAACTCTCGCGGTGGCATCCGTTGAGTATTCGGGGTGCAATACGCGGATGTTCGAGGGGGAAGTTGTCATCCGTTGCTCCTGTTTGGTCGAATCTTTTCAATTGCGCGCACTTTGGCCGAAGCAGCGCGGGGATTATCAGCAATTTCTTGTTCAGTAGGTTTTTCCGTGCCCCGAGTCAAGATCTTGACCACGGGGGCATGCTCCTCAAGTTCAACCGGAAAGTCTGGCGGTGTGAGACTCGTCGCCTGCTCTTGGAAAGCCTTCTTTGTGATGCGGTCCTCTAAGGAGTGATAACTCATGACGACCATACGTCCACCGATATGTAAGCTTTTGAGGGCTAGTGGCAAGGCGTCCCGCAGAATATTGAGCTCCTCATTAACCTCTATACGCAGTGCCTGAAACGTTCTCTTGGCCGGGTGACCACCGGAACGGCCTGCCGCCGCTGGCACTGCCTTGCGGATTGTCTCAACGAGATCTCCGGTGCGGGAAAAACGTCGCTCACTTCGTCTAGCGACGATAGCTGTTGCAATACGCCGGGCAAATTTTTCTTCGCCGAAACGACGAATGAGTTGCTCTAACGTGCGCTGGTCATAATCATTTACAACGTCTGCAGCGCTGAAACGAGCCGTGGGGTCCATTCGCATGTCAAGCGGAGCATCATAGGAGTAGGCAAATCCACGTTTTCGTTCATCTAACTGGTATGAGGAGACTCCCAGGTCATAGAGATATCCATCGGCGGCGTCGGTGTTGGCTGTCGCTAATGCTGCAAGAGTTTCATCGTATGTTCCATGGAAGGCGATAAATCGAGGGCCGTAAGCTTCAAGTCGCTGTTTTGCAAGGTCCAGAGCTTGTGTGTCGCGGTCAATACCGACTACAAACGCATCGGGGAATCGA
>DHCFI07803__coassemble_1869_pt1 | contig 11242 bp, 9 predicted proteins | sample DHCFI07803__metabat2_high_PE_025 | metagenome-assembled genome bin DHCFI07803
CGGTCACCGATGTCCTCGCTGCTGGCGCAACCAGTGAATTAGCGTTTCAGGTCGAGCTGACTTCCACCGTCGATGAAGTGATCAACCGCCAAGTCCAACAGCAGTTAGAGCGTTGTACGAGTCAAACCGTGCTGAAACCAGCTGGGTGTCCCTTCGGCTATGAAACAACCAACCGGGTGGTGCCCGAGACCGTGTCGTGGTCCATTGGTACGCCCGAAGTGCAGTATTCCTGGAATGGCTCTGAGCCCGCTATCGATCGGATCATGGCGACCGCAGAGCTGTCAGCCCAGGAAATCGATATCGGCTCTGGTGAGCAAACGGCAGCAAACTACTAAGAAGTCTTTGAAATGTCAGCCGATTTACAGCTGACACCGGAGAATCTACGCGTCAGTCCGCAGTGGCAATAACTACGCAGCCCCACGCGTGTTGATCGTATTGACCCAGCTCGAAACCGCTGACTCATCGAGCTCATCGGTGCGGAAATAGGCGGTGTCACGTGGCCCGAAAGCATCCATGGCCTGTAACTGGTGCGTTGTCAGCTGTGGACGAGTTCCCAGACCCGCGATGAATAGCGACTTATTTGCCAATTCGGCATGGTGAGCTGCCATGAAGACCCGTGCGTCACGGTGGAAGTTCGCATCTTGTGCCGGCGCGATGACGACGACGGCGTCAACCGTATCGACATAGCGACTTGCTCTCGACAGCGAGGTCACAGCAGTAGTCACCCCGCGCTGCTCCCCCAGTTTATCGGCAAGATGCTGGGCAAAAGCTGCCGTTTCCGATTCGTTACTATGCGCAATGAGGGTGGCCATAAACAATCATCCGATCAGGATAGACGACGCGTTGGTGGGTATCAGTCTATCCCGATCGGATGGCGGTGTTGAGGTCTGGTTAGTGAATACCGCGCAGATCAAGATCCAGGGTGGCGTGTGCCCCATCGGAGGTATCTGCGTGGATGGTGACCGGGATACCCCAGTCTTGTTGATACAGGTGGCAGGCAGCCGAGTCTGGGATGGGTTGACCCGGCTCACCATCACATGCTGCCGCACGGGCGGTCACGTGCAAGACCCCTTCGGAGACGTCGGGATTAAGTTTCAGCTGGCGGGTCAGCCCGGTTTCGCGGCCTTCCCCCTCCAACAAGAGGTTTTCCGGTGTCGAGGAAATGGTCAGCTGCGTTGGGTCGCCCCAGCGTTCATCCAGTTTCTGGCCCCGCGGTGCGGCAAACGAAATGTTGATGGGCACGTCGCCAGACACCAGTTTCGTTGCTGGACGCTGGGCCTGCTTCGCGCCTTCGTCCACGTGCAAAAATTTCTCTGGCACGCTAATCCGAACAAGCTGGTGGGCGTTGGTTTCCACCACCACGATTGACACGGCGTTGCCGTGAACATCTGTTTCCACCAGAATGTCGGAAGGCTCTTCCAGGTCCCGTGCCACCGTGGTCACTTCGGCGGATTTAGTTGTACCGTCGGGGTTGATGGTTTCTGGCGCCCAACGTCGGATCGCGTGGTTATAGGTATCAGCAATCAGCACTGAACCATCCGGCAAGTTGGTGACGCCGAGCGGGTGCTGGAGGCGAGCATCTTCAGGGGTACCGTCGCGGAAGCCAAAGTCAAAGAGGCCCGTGCCGATCACTGTGCCGACCTCGGGTTTCTTCGAGTCAGTTTTCGTCGAAGGCACGACGTAACGGATGGCGGAAGTTTCGGCATCGGCGACCCACAGGGTGTCTTGCGCATCAAATGACAAGCCGGAGGACTGAGCAAACCAGGCTTCATCAGCGGGTCCATCCAAGAGCCCTTCCAATGCGGTCCCAGCATAGACGGCTAGCTGTTCGGTGACCGGGTTGTAAGAGAATAGCTGGTGAGTTCCGGCCATGGCAAGAATCGCTGCTCCTTCGGCCTGCGAAAACTGCACATCCCAGGGTGTGGACAACGAGGTATCCAGGGCGCCTGCCGCAAAGGGCTTTAGCTCGACCTCACCGGACTGACCGGCCGCATCTTGCACGCGTTCGGAATCGATCAAGCGTTGCACGCCGTTACCGGCAACCGTTGACACCTCGCCGGTGGCCAGATTCACGGCGCGCAGCCGGTGATTCACCGCGTCTGCCACAAGGATGTCGTAACCCACTGTGGCGGCGATTTGCGCGGGCAACAGTGCCAGACCATGAGGTTCATTAAACAGTGCGACGTCACGACCGCCGTCCGCATAACCGCGCACCGAGATACTGTCCGGATCCGCTTCAGCAGCCTCGGCAGCAATGCCGACACCGGAGCCGTTACCGCCGATAGTTTGTAAGACGGTTTCGAGATCATCGGCAAGCTCCACCAGGCGGTGGTGGCCGGTATCTGCGACAAGGAAGCTTCCTTCTTGACTACCGCGAGTACCCAAGGCAATGGCTTTTGCCGGGAACTTCAGGTCACGGGCTACCGGTTCCGGTGCCACGTACGGACCTTCGCCGCGATGCAGTGTGCCTTTGGCATCGTGTTCTTCGACCAGCTGGTCGATCAGCGAGTACAGTCCGGAGACGTGGCCTTCACCGGTCAGGTGGGCCACGACGTAACCTTCTGGATCCACAACCACCAGGGTCGGCCAAGCTCTGGCGGTGTAGGCCTGCCAGGTGATCAATTCCGGATCATTGAGTACCGGGTGAGCGATGTCGTAGCGTTCAATGGCTGCAGCAACTGCAGAGGTTTCCGCTTCGTAATCAAATTTTGGTGAATGCACGCCGACAGTTACGAGCACATCGGAGTATTTTTCTTCCAGCGGGCGGAGTTCATCCAGGACGTGCAAACAGTTCACGCAGCAAAATGCCCAGAAGTCGAGGATAACGATCTTGCCGCGAAGATCTTTCAGGCTCAGATCTTGATCGCCAATGTTGAACCAGGTTTCGCCAACCAGTTCTGAGGCGCGGATACGTGGAGTCGATGGTGCCGAAGTCATGCCTAGTATTCTCCCCTATCCCCTAGGGAACACAATAAAATGCGTCACATAGAGTCTTCAGTTTCACCTTGAGCAAATCGCACGGCCAGGACGAAATCCCCGCAAGGGCGCAAAGAGGTGTTAAACTATTTCAGGTACCTATGACCATGGCGGTCTTGTCCGCTGTCAGGTATGCGGGTGTAGCTCAATGGTAGAGCGCTTGCTTCCCAAGCAAGATACGCGGGTTCGATTCCCGTCACCCGCTCAAAACACTTACCCGTCTAGGGGCCAGCGCCGCATTTCAGATTCAGCAAAGAGTCGCTGCGGCACCAAAGATGAGAACAACACCGTTCCCGGATACTCGTCCAGCAGCTTCCGCAACATAATCAGCCCTTGCTCGTCGAGTGCGGCGTCAATATTTTCCAGTACCACCAGCGATGGGTTGCCCAACAGTGCACGGGCAATCTTGAGCCGAGCAACATCAGATCGGGACCATGTTTCGCCGTCATTTTTCAGGAGGGCTTTGACACCCTTGGGATGTGCCACGATTTGTGCGGTCAGCCCCACCCGGTGCAGCATCCAGCGCACCTCATCGGCGGAGATTTTCGGCAACCGGTAGGAAGCCAGGCGTTGCACGGAGCCGCGTTCTAATGGCAGCCGGTCAGACGCCATACCGACCAGTTCACGGCGCAAGGCAGCCGGAGCAGCGCCGTATTCATACCCTGCAACCAGCACAGCAGGGCCATGCTCGGTCTTCGAGTCGAGCGGGTTGAGTCCGTCCAACAGCACCGCTTTGAGTACGGCAGAGACCCTGTTCGGGTCCGTGGAGTCGAGCAAAATTCGCTCGCCCGGTGTCGCACGCAGTGCAGGTATGGCAACGTGGTCCACGTTGAGATCCTCGACCACCACCGCTGTGTCGCCAGGTTCTGGGGTATCGGTGTGGGAGTTTTGCCAGGCGCGCTCCTTGTTCCGGACCGCACGCTTGAGTTGGGTGGCTGAGCTGAAAATGGGCGCCAAAATACGCAGGGCGGCCCGGTAATTTTGGCGGTATTCGACAACGCGGCCCAGATCTCCCATGGGGGTCGCCATGACACCCAGCAGCGTCATGATGGATGCCACCCCGGCAACATCAATAATGCCGAGCACCGCGAGATAGACTACAGCGGCGGTACTCAAGCTGGCGGCCGTTACCGTCAGTGCCCGAATCAAGCCAGTAATACGAGCGCGTTCAACGGCCGCGTTCACAACTTTCGACGAGTCTCGGTCGACGGCGTTGAGCTCGCGACGGACCGCCCCGGCGACGCGGATAGATTCGCCGGCCTGGACAGAGTCGGCAATTCGAGCCGACATGCGACCACGAAAGCGGCGCAGACTACGAGCCCTCTCCCGCGCGATCCGCGACAGAAACGGCATGAGTACCGCGGTGAGGGCCAAGGGTACGGCCACCGCAAGCGCTACCGGCGGGTTGATAAACACCAGTGTTCCCAGGACCACGGCGATGAGCGGCAGCGCCGTCAACATGGGGACCAAACCCTGCGCGATCCAGTTGCGTACCGCCGTCAGGTCATTGGAAGCACGCGTGACGACGACGCCCAGGGAACGGTTCCCGATGTCATGGAGTGCAGCCGTGATCAAGCGGCGACGTTGCTCATACACGTAATCCTGGCCGAGATCTTCGGCCACCACGCGTTCGACCCAGCGAGCCAGACCAATGCCCAGCACCGCTGCGGCAAGACCCACCATTTGGGCCCACGGCGGATCCGGGACCGACGGTGTTCCAGAAGTCAGCGGAACAGCCGAGAGCAACCCGTCGACGACCAGGGCCATCGTCAGTGCCAAAACTGCTTGGATCACACCGAGAACCACCAGCGTAACCAGCAAGAAACGACGACGCCCGCGCCATACTTTGGGCATGCGCAACCGCTGTTGAGGTTCTGCTTGTGTGGTGGCTGTCATGAGCGCACCAGCAGGGCCGCAGCGCAATCCGGTTGCGTGAGATCAAACGTCGGGATCACTGGTACTCCGTTGAGCACGCTGCGAGCTTCCACGGTAGCCAGCGGCGAAGAGGTCATGACACCCGAGGCCACGGCTACACGCAAACCTGCAGCTTGAAGCTCCTGCACCCCGGCCCGAGCCCCGAGCGCGTCCGAGGCGGCAAACACGACTTGGTCCACGGTCTGTTGGAAAAGTTCGTCGCGCAGCAATTGGGCGGTCTCCTCCTGGTAGATACCGTCGGCAATTTCTACCACCACGACGTCGGTACTGGCCTGAGTTAACTGTTGTACTAGGCCGACGGTCAGGGCTCGGAGTTCCGTCATCGTCAATCGGAAGGTGGTGGGATATCCAAAGTCAGTGAAATCCAGGACCTGATCGGCGCCAGCATCGTGATAAATCATGGGGTCATTACCCGCCCCGGTGCCAGTAATCTTACCTGCACCAACGCTGCGACCAGACTGTGTCAGCCCGTTGATGAGACAGGCCATCGTGGTGGACTTCCCGGAGTTCATAGCGGTGCCCAACACAGCAATAACTTCTGGACGACGCTGCTGCGACCCTACCAAGGGTGCACTGTTCAGTTCGCCCGGTGTCTGGTGCGGAGCAAACTGAGAAATATTGACGACGCCATTGTGGTCGGCCAACAGGCCGATCGGTTCGATGATCGTGGGATCTTCCATGTCCTCGTGCGATTCGGTCACCACACCGGCAATCCCACCGGCTGCTACCAGGTGGCATGGTGCCAGTGAGTCTGGAACGTGGGCGAGGAATTGATCAGCTGCATACCGGTGGCCATAGGCGAGCATTATGAGCGCACCCTCGAAGAGGATGGCTTTGCGCGATTCTGGAGTTTCTACACGTTTGTGGTTGAGGATCTCGGTCACCCGAGCTATCACGACGTCTCCGCTACGTGGCACCACGGCCTCACCGGAGCGCAGATGGAAATCTGCCGGGCGTGCGGCCAGGGCAGCACCAACAAAGCGAGTGGTGTAAGACGACTGTACCCGGTGGGGCACGCTCGCATGTGTTACCGGTAGCGGGATGGACTCGAGTTGCTGGGTAGGTGTTGGATCCAGGGAAACGGTAGTCATGGTGGAGACCTTTCGAACGTCGGGTTGAAGTAAGTCCAGTTCAACAAGCCAACATGAGGTCTTCATGACGGCTGCATGAGAAGCTTCTCATCAAACACGTGCATCGGCTTGATTACACGGGCATAAATCGACCATCGGTGTGAAAATTCACGCAAAATTCACCATTTTCCAAGTCAACATCCAGCCACGTCTCAAACCTCATTCAGGCGAGTTGTGACCCAACCGGAAAATACGGCACATACGATACCCCGGACGTGTTGTACGGGAACTTGATCCCCATGATGTACCGAATTCCCAAATGCATGCTCCATGCTGCAACGGAGAAAACTTGACCCCACCGCCGGTTGACTATCGATAACGGTGCCCCAAGCTCAATGGCCAGTGCACCGATCCCCGCCATGGTGAAGAAACCGCGAGCGTTATAAAGACGTCGAGCAGCTTCCGGTGCCTGGGTACCGAACACTTCTTTGCGTACGGCATCGGCGGCGATTTGATCGCGCAGCGTGTTACCGGTGGCCCATTTCCAACCCTGTGGGCTCCGGACTTTGGCCACCCCGGAAATCACATAAACGGCACAGGTTGCAATATTCATGGCCGTGGGGATCCCGCCGTAGTCGCGATCAAAGCGCTGCGGGGTCAGCGTCTTGTCACGCACCAGGGCATCAACGGATAGCGCATCTGCACTGGGAGTCACACCCAGTACAAGCTGGTGCATCAAGGCCATATTATCGTTGTGAAGGATCATGCCCCACGAGTTGCGGTAGCTCAGAGTCCATAACTGCAATGCTGCATTCACAGGGCCGCTCACACGGTGGGCAATGCCCAGCGTAGCGACGATATTCGTGACTTGCGCGGCGTCGTACAACGCATTGGCCACCCTGGGCGGCAGGGGCCGACGCAGCACCCGTACCGGACCAACCGGATCAAACTGCGAAGCATCTTGCCGGTTAAGTTTATGGAACATCGAACGACGACGCAGATTATTCCAGATGGTAAAAGCACCGGTTGTCAATCGCAATACTGCAGGACGAACCGGTTGTGCGGCAGGGCGCAACGTCTCAACTACCCGGTGCAGGAGGCTGTTGGTATCTTGGGATAGTGGTTTCATGCTGTGGGTTCCTCTACGAGTTCGGCAGTTCCGCCCACCACACAGCGAGCGCGTACGGTTTCTTCTTTCGGTAGGGTCGAGTGCTCACCGGCAGAAAAGTAATCAGCAAAAATAAAACGACTACGCACCACCAGCACGCTGACCACTGCAGCTTCACGACGCCGTCGAATGGCTCCGGCAGATGACCCGTTTACCCGACCTTCCTGCCGTTCTGCGGCTAAGGAATCTGCGTAGCGTTGAGCTATGGCTGCTGCATGGCCGCCGCGTACTCCGCGGGCGATCTGTTTACGAACCTGATTGAGCCCTCCGGTCCCGTAGTGGCGGTGATGCAAGAGGATACGTTCGCCCTCGGCGGTTAGCCCCACCACGTGGGGAACGATGATCCGGCCTTTCCGGTTGGTCGAGAACATCGGATAGGTCGACAGCGGAAAAGAGTCGTGTTTAAATTTGGCACGTCTGACCTGTTTTGGCTTTCCGACATAGTGGCGCAGTGGTGCCAGCAGCACCCCGGCAAATGCTGTATAGCCGGCCAGCGCCCAAAGATCTCGTGCGGTGACGGGGACGGCGGTCTCAGGTTTTGTTCCAGGTGAGTGTGAGTGAGGGGTGATCATGTGGCCTTCCATGAGTTGATTAGTCAGTGAAGTCTTTGGTGACCGCGTGGGCGGCCCAGGCTCCGGGCATGCCGTGCACGCCAGCGCCGGGTGGGGTGGACGACGACGCCAAATACAGCCGAGCTGTGTGTGTCGCGGTTTCTCTGGGTGTTGGGACCCGATAGGGGTCCAGGGTAAATCCGGGCCGTAACAGGGCTTGGCGTCCGTTCATCGCACCGCCAGCTACATCTCCGCCAATGAGATTCGGATTCCAGGACTCTAGGTCTGCCGGTGAGGTTTCGACCTGTTTCAGCACACGCTGTTGGAACCCCGGTGCGAAGCGTTCAATTTGATTCGTGATCAACCGTGCGATTTCACCGGGTCTCGTTTCCTGATAGCCGTGCGGTACATGCGCATAGGCCCACACCACGGTTTTACCCGCCGCATCACCGGTGGCTCGGGTGGGGTCTGCAGCATGTTGCTGGCAGACCATCACAAACGGATAGCGCGGAAGGCGTCCGGCTGCGACGTCTGCTTCAGCCCGGATCAGCTCTTGACTGCCACCCACCACGTGGACGGTTCCGGCCCCGGCGACTGCTGGATTGGTCCACGGAATCGGGCCGTCGAGCAGAAAATCAACTTTATAAGCGGCCGTGCCGTATCGCCAGTCCCTCAGCCGTCGACGGGTGGGACGTGCAAGCTGCGACCCTGCTTCATCGGTAGTGCCGGTGACGCGCAAGACTTGTGCAGGCGTGAGATTCAAAACGATGGCGTCTGCAGCAGGAAGTTCAGCCAGGTTGGTCACTTCATGGTTCAGATGCACACGTCCGCCGTGGGTATGTAACACAGAGAGCAAGGCTTTCACCAGCTGCCCTGTGCCACCGCGGACCACAGGCCAACCCCGACTCATACCTAACGCACCAAAGAGCATGCCGAAGGCTCCGGTGAACGGCATTGTCAACGGAACAATCGCATGCGCCGCGGAACCAAGGAATAGCGTTCGTGCCGCCTCCGTCGAAAACGCTGCGTTTGCTACCCACGATGCGGGTGCTGCAGCGACCGGCCCAAACCTTGCCAACCGAAACGGATGCGGTGGAACTCGCAGCATCGGGCCCAACAGGTTTTCCAGATGCTCGTCAATATGCTCGGTCACGTGCCCGTGAATGCTGCGCCACCGACCACCGTCGACGCCCAGACCTTGTGCCGTGGTCTCTACATCGCGGTGCAATATGGCCGCTTCACCATGAGGTAACGGGTGCGCCATCGGTACCTCAGCGTGGATCCATTCCAGTCCATGCGAAGTCAGATCCAAGTCACGAAAAACTGGGCTTGCCACACCAAATGGATGCCCTGCGGCCCCTAAATCAACGATCGTGCCCGGCCCAAGTGAGGCGGCAGATGCCGCGGCACCGCCGGGATGAGCATTGCGTTCATACACATCGACCTGCCATCCGGCCCTGGCTAGCAGTGCCGCGGTTGTGAGACCGTTGGGGCCGGACCCAACAACGATGGCGCGACGGCCATGGTCAACGGAACGCTGGGGGATCTGCATATTGGCATCCTTCGTATAGCGACAACATCAGGTTCTGGGGCACCTCATGTGCTGGTGTTTCTATGGTCGACCAGACACATGAGAACACTATGAGTTAGTGATGAGAAGGCGATGAGAAGCAAGCTACCACTAACCTTCAGAAGGTTTTGCTGCTTGTTGAAGGTGCTGCCAGTACGTATCCCAGCCGCCCGCTGCGGTCGCGTGTTTGCCGGCTTCGACAATCAGTCCGTGAAATCGTTGGAGCTCGTGAACGCTAAAATCTGCGTCTCGAACACAAGATGAGAACGCTCGTCTAGTTGGCTCATATCCTTTGGGTAGTACATAGCCAGCAGTCGCTAACATTCTGCGGGCATAGGTATCCCAGATAAACACCGGACGGTCATATGTATAGAGCAACATATCGTCGGCGGTTTCTGGGCCAACGCCTTTTACCTCTAGTAAGTTGGTGCGCAGCGGGTTGGTTTCTACCAGGTGTGCTGTTTCATGGTTCGTCAGAAACCACGTGGCAAAGTTTTTCAGATACGTGGCTTTAGCGTTCATGAAGCCTGCTGGTCGGATAAGGCCTCTGAGCTCGTCTACATCGACACGTGCGATGCCCTCCGGGGAGAGCTGATCGGTCCGCTTTAACGCAGCGATCGCTTGTTCGACGTTTATCCACGCGGTGTTCTGGGTCAGGATCGCCCCAACACCGATCTCGAAATCGGTGTCAGCAGGCCACCATGTGCCCGGCTGAACATGCTCATCGAGCAATTGGTAGAGCTGACGAAAGGTTAGCTGTGCTGACATGAACTGCTTTCCGGCTGGCTGGCGTGTATCCGCGCCGTCTCTAGCCGACAGATTTGGAGAAAACTTTCTCGCGCGGGGTGATGATCAGCGAGGAGAAAGTGACGGTCTCGTCGTACACATCAACGACGGTTGCCCACCCGTCCCCCATGCCCGTCAGTGTGGTGTCTTCGGCCAACAGATCAAAGTTGTAGGACGCTGCACCGGAGACCCACACTGGAATGTGTCCGAGAGTGCCAGCAATTTGGTGATGATAGTGGCCAGACAAGATCGCTCGAACGTCGGTCTCTCTGATGACCTCATACAGCTCGTCGGCGTTCTGTAAACCTGAGCCGCGTTGCGAAAGCGTCGTCGAAGGTATCGGAGGGTGGTGTGTTACCACCAGTGTGCCGTGTTCAGCGGGTTCTGCAAGCACGCTGTGAAGCCAGCTGAGCTGTTCTTCGGTTAGGTGTCCATGGTGCCGTCCGACGCCATGAGAATCCAAGCCGATAACCCGTAGTCCTTGGATGTCGTGGACAGTGTCACCAAGCTCCGGGCCCGAGTCGATCTTGCCCGGGTTAAATGCGGTGCCCACCGAATCGATGGGATCGTGATTGCCTCCGACTGCAATGAACGGGATACCGAGTTGGTCTTGGAAATGACCGAAATATGCCGCCGCGTCATCATGCACGTGATGGTTTCGCTGACCGATGTCCCCAGACAGGATGACAGCGGCAGGTTTGAAATTCAGAATCTGATCCAGGGTTTCTCGCATCCGCGTTGGAGTATCTAACACCTGGCGCAGGAGTTTGCCTTCTTCCACGAGGTGCAGGTCAGAAAGCTGAATGAGACGGAGTGTAGGAGAGACAGTGGTCATGAGGTTAATACTAACGGCCCTTTTATTCGAGCTGTCCTAGCGCCGATGCGAGGATCGCCTCCGAAATGTCCTGGAACTCGGCGTCGGCGATTTCTTCGCTACCGATAAAGGCGACCATGATGACATGGCCCTCGTGTTCGGTCATGAGAGTAAGCGCGGTGGTCGATTGTCCTTGGTCGTCCTCGGTTGGGTATCGCTGCCACAGCAGACCTGAGCCAGACTCAGTTTCAACTGGTTCTGCTGTGAATGTGTATTCGAGTTCGGCCCAATCTGGTTCGGATTCGTCGGCAAGCATCATCGTCAGATCATTGCAGTCCGTGGTAATTTCTTCGACGGCTTGTTGATGTGCTG
>DHCFI07803__coassemble_1891_pt1 | contig 11010 bp, 11 predicted proteins | sample DHCFI07803__metabat2_high_PE_025 | metagenome-assembled genome bin DHCFI07803
CCCGAATACCGGCGACCAGCTGGATGCTTCGCTGATGACCGGCGAAGCATTTAGCCATGGCCTGCCCGGACAATGGGGCCACTGGGTGGTTACCATCGGCTTGGTGCTCTTCGCATTTTCCACCATGCTGGCCTGGTCCTACTACGGTGAACGCAACATTGAGCGGCTCTTTGGACGCCACCTGGTGATGCCCTTCCGCGTGTTCTTCTCGCTGGTCGTATTTATCGGCGCCACTGCAGAACTCGAATATCTTCAACGGTCTGATGGCACTGCCAAACCTCATCGGACTGGCAATCCTGTCAGGCCTGATTGCTCGAGAAACGAAGCACTATCTCAAACACGATCCGAAGCTTGAAGCCAGCGCCGAAGAGATCGAAGCCTTCATGGCCGATCGACCCGGCTGGGATGAATGGAAATCCGGCGACGTCGTCGGCTCCTCGCACAACTACGGTGTCGGCAAGAACGGGCCACCCGCCTAAACTTCCCACGGAACCCGTAAGACTTCGCCGTCGCATCCACCCTGCTCTTCCTCTTCGGGTGTGTGCGGCGGCGTCGCCATAAAAAGGGGTAGACGGCTGCTGCTTGGCCACGTAGCGTTGCGACTACGAGCCCTCAACGGGAATCGACCCAGGGCCGAGCACCAGGAGGTCATCATGGTCGACAATATTTATAACATCACCGAAATCGTCGGGACATCGCAGGACGGTACCGACGCCGCTATCTCCAATGCCATCCAAGAAGCATCCAAGACGCTACACAACCTCGACTGGTTTGAAGTACAGTCCATTCGTGGCAATCTCAATGAAGGTCACGTGGTCGACTGGCAAGTCACCATTAAAATCGGTTTCCGCCACGAGGCGAAGGCGTAGCTTCCAGATGCCTCGCACCACCATAGGAACCGGTGCACTCCTCATCATTATGGGGGTTATCGCCTATGTCGCTACCGCCTTTGCCAGTTGGACAGCGCTGATCCCCGCCATCCTCGGAATGATCCTGATTATTTGCGGGTTGGTCGCACTCGGAAGACCGAAAATCGGCCTCGTCCTCGCGCTGGTCGTAGCGTTCTTGGGGATCCTGGGAACTGCAATGAACGTTATGCAACTCGGTGAACTGATCGCTGGCAACGCCGAACGGCCAGCTGCTGTTCTCACAAGTGCGTTGACGTTCCTCTTGCTGATCATCTACGTCATCATAGGAATACGTGCGGTAAGCACTGTTCGGGGTCGGGCCAGCATAGAGGCTACGGACGATTGACCCACACCGGCACGAATCGCAACGGGTGCTAGAACTCGCGGGCGATGAGTTCCTTCATCACTTCGTTGGTTCCGGCGTAGATCTGCTGCACGCGTGCGCCAGCGTACATGCGGGCGATCGGGTATTCCATCATGAACCCGTAGCCGCCCCACAACTGTAGACAACGGTCCAGCACCGAGTTCTGAACGTCAGTTGCCCAGTATTTCGCTGCGGATGCTTGTTCGCTGGTCAGATTGCCTTGATCGTGTTCGGCAATACAGTAGTCCACGAACGTTTTGGTGGCCAGTACTTCGGTGGCACACTCTGCCAGAGTGAACTTCGTGTTCTGGAAATCCATCACCGTTTGGCCAAACAGTTGACGCTCTTTGGTGTAGGCAATGGTTTGACGAACAGCGGCTTCGGCTTGACCAACTGCGGTAATCGCAACCGCCAGACGTTCCTGGGGCAGCTGCTGCATGAGCTGACGGAAACCTTTACCATCCCCGTCTGCGCCACCGATGATATTGGCCGCTGGAACCCGCATATCCGTGAAGGACAGTTCGCGAGTGTCTTGACCGTGAGCACCAAGTTTTTCAAGTACGCGGCCACGGGCAAATCCTTCAAGACCGTCTGTTTCCGCCACGACCAGCGAAACACCTTTACCACCCGGCTGTTCGTTGGTCCGGGCGACAATCACGATCAGATTGGCTTGGGATCCGTTGGTGATGAAGGTCTTGGATCCGTTGATCACCAGGTCATCGCCATCGGGCGTCCCGGTCGTTCGGACCGCTTGCAGATCCGAGCCGGTTGTTGGTTCCGTCATGGCAATTGCGGCCACGAGTTCACCGGTTGCTAGCCTGGGCAACCAGCGCTGTTTCTGTTCCTCGGTGCCGTAGGCCACGATATAGTGGGCGACGATCGTTGAGTGGATGCTGTAGCCCCAGGAGTCATCACCGGCCAGACCTTGTTCGTAGAGGACGGCGGCTTCGTGAGAGAAATTGGCACCGCCGCCACCGTATTCTTCCGGCGCAGAGATCAACAGGAGTCCGTTGTCACCGGCTTTGTTCCAGAGGTCGCGGTCGACTTCGTGATTCTTGGCGAAACGCTCTTGGTTTGGTGTCAGTTCGCTGGCCATAAATTCGCGGGCCATTTCGCGAAGGTCGGTGTGCTCTTCGGTTTCCCAAATGGGGTTGTAGTTATCCAAGATCATGGTAATTCCTTAGCGTGTTGAGACTGTTCCGGTTTTTTCGGCGATGGGGGACACAAAGATGGGCTTGATGAGCCAGGCGATACCGACGGTGAGGGCAACGGATACCGCGAACACGCCGATCCCCCACCAATCACTAGCATCACGAGCAGTAAACATCATGTTCAGATTCGACAACACCCCGGTGGTAAACACCAAGAACAGGTGCACCAGAATAAACAAGATGAAATACACCATGGTGCCAAAATGGATCTTGCGAGCCACCGGCAGGCTGAACACCGTATTGATCCCCGCCTGTTGTGGCCACCAGGTCGACAACCGCAAACCCGTCAGCACGGCAAGCGGTGCCGCAACAAACACCGTGAGGAAATACGTCATGATTTGCAGGGCATTGTAATACACCCACGAATTTTCCTCCGGCCAATCCAACGACACATACTGCAACCCAGCCGAGATAATATTGGGGAAAATATCCCAGTTCGTGGGCACCAAACGCATCCAGTGACCGGTAGCAAACACCATGATGTAAAAGAACAACCCGTTCGCGACCCACAGGACGTTAAACGACTGGTGAATCCACTGCTGAATCGACACCTTTTGTGGCGTATTCTTCTTGCCAGGTGAATAGAACCCACCCTCACTGGGGGTCCAGTAGGCTTCTGGGCGCTGTTGATTCCGGATCAACAAACCTGACCGAATCACCATGGCCATAATGAAGAAGTTCAAGAAGTGCTGCCAACCAACCCATCCCGGAATCCCCGCAACCACACCCTCCGGGTGGGTTGGGGTGCCATCATAGGTTGCAATAAACTCCGCTACCGGATCCAAGGTCCGTAGCCACTGGGCGACCAACACCAGCCCAGCAGCAACCACGGCAACACCCAATAAGACCAACAAGACCTTGGCCACCTTGGAGGGCTGCTTCACGACATCTTTTTCAACCGTTGTGGTTGCCGCAGGTTTGGCTGCAGGTGGTGGCGTCACCACATCCGGCATCTTCACCTTAGGCTCTGAGACCTCAGGCTTTGACACTTCAGGCTCCGAGGCTGGTGCAGACTCCACACCGGGTGCACCCATCCGCGTTTTGGCCGGCTCAACCGAACCAGCCGCTGGTGCCGGTGCTTCCGCAACTGGCGCTGGCCTCTCAGTAACAGCCGCAGCAACACGATCGGGGTGGTCCACCACAAGGGGCTGCCACCCAGCCATCCGACGACGCGGCAGATCGGGATCCTGCAGCCGACCAGACGATGCCTGGACCGCATCTTGAGTAACATCAGCTTCGGCGGCAGGTACTGGCGCTGCGGAAACTGCACTATCCGGCTCTGCCGTAACTGCGCTGTCCGGCTCTGCAACCCCAGCAGCCGCAACCGGCTCCGACGGTGTCACAGGCCCAACCTGTGCAGCATCGTGAGACACCGACAACGGCGTCCAGCCAGCCATGCGACGACGCGGCAGTTCAGGATCTTGCAGCGGACCAGCAGGTTGCCCAGCTTGTATTGGCGCAACAGTGTGCGCTATCCCAGCCCTAGCGGCTTGCCCGGTGTCAGGCCTAGCCACCGGCTGTTCGGCCACCGATGCAGCCGGTGTACTGTGTGGCACTTGGGCTACTGGATCCGCAGAGGCGGTGACAGGTGCTGCAGTATGAGCAACCGTTAAAGGTTTCCAGCCAGCCATGCGGCGTCGTGGCAGATCCGGATCCTGCACCAGACCAGACGAACCAGGCGCCTGAGCACTGGCCTCGGGCTGCGCAGCAGGTGCTGGTGTCGGCTTGGCTGACACCTGGTCAGACGCAGTGGACTCAACGGGACTTGGGGTTTGGGTATCGGCCCGCAACTGGGCCGGAGCAGTATTTTCTACCGCCAGCGGTTGCCAACCGACCATACGACGTTTCGACATAACTATCAGCTCTTACGAGTCCTGAGCTCATCAACAACCTGCGGCAGCACCTCAAACAGATCCCCCACCACACCAAAATCCGCCACCTCAAAAATCGGGGCGTCTTCATCCTTGTTGATGGCAATAATGGTTTTGGCGGTCTGCATACCGGCCAGGTGCTGGATGGCCCCAGAAATACCCACCGCAATATACAGGTCAGGCGATACGGCGACACCGGTCTGACCCACCTGCAGGTTATGCGGCACATAGCCGGAATCCACGGCAGCACGCGAGGCACCAATGGCCGCGTTGAACTGATCAGCCAGATCCTCGATCAACGAGAAATTCTCTGCAGAACCCAGAGCACGACCACCAGAAACAACAACGCTGGCGGCAGTCAGCGCCGGACGGTCACTACTGGCCTCGACTTCTTCAGACGACACGATCGTAGCACCAGGACCAGTGGTCACCTCAGCCTCCGAGTGTACCACCACCGGCTCAACCACAGCCTCCCCACGAGCCTCAACAGCACCCGGACGAACGGTAGCAATCATCAACCCACCCTCAACAGTGGATTCAGTATTGTAATCTCCACCAAACACCGCATGCTGGGCAACCGGTTCCTGCCCATCAGCATCCCAATAAAGCCCAGTAGCATCAACGGCCACCGCACCCTTTGCACAAATAGCAATACGACCAGCAATAGCAGCATTCACCGGAGTATGAGCCACCACCAACAACGAAGCACCATAATGAGCCACCGCGGCAACACCTGCTGCCACCACAGCAGAACCCAATTGATCCTCAGGCCCAGTATGGACAAAAATCTCCGTAGCACCAGCAGCACCCAACGAGGCAAGCATCTGCGCATCGGGAACCTGGGTCACCACCGCAACAGGCTCACCAATACACGAAGCAGCACCCAACACCTCAGCAGGCTCAGCATCAGCTACAACAGCAAGCACTTTCGTCATCTTCAGACTCCTTTAAATCAAGTGCCGAGCGGCAAGAAAGTCGACAAGTTCAACACCAGCAGTCTCACCAGAAACCTTCACACCAGCTTCTTTCGGTGGACGTTCAGCAGCAGACACCATCACATTGCGAACATAGGCCGCATCCGGACCAGCCGCCACACCAACCTCGGCCAACGACAACACCGCGATCGGTTTCTTCTTCGCCTCACGAATCGACTTGAAGTTCGGCAACTTCGGTTCACCAGCCTTCTCCGTCAACGACACCACCGCAGGCGTCGCAGCAGAAAGCGTCAACTGCTGCGACTGCGTATTCGTAACACCCGTTACAGACCCCTCGGTCACCTCAACCGAATCAGCATACGGAATATGAGCCCGCCCCAAAATCTCTGCCATCATCGCCGGCACCATACCCCCACCACCATCAGTGGACTCAGCACCCGACAAAATCAGATCAGCATCCTTGGCAACCTCAGCCAACACACGAGCCGTTTGGATCATATCCGACCCCGCCAACCCATCATCAACCACATGCACCGCACTATCAGCAGCCAACGCCAACACCTTACGAATCGCCTTATCGGCACCCGCAGGACCCATCGTCACCGCAACCACCTCGGTAGCAACCCCAGCCTTCTTCAGCTCAGCGGCCACCGCACACACACGCTCATCAATCTCATCAACAATACTCTCAGAAGCCCCACGAGCTAACATTCCCGTATCTAAAGCAATCGAACGCTTCTCATACGTATCCGGAACCTGCTTCACTAACACTACGACTTTCATAACCACCCCAAAGTGACGTCGTTCACGTGGACTATATGGTTGTACAATATACCGTACAATTTAGGTGTCCAAAATTTTTAAGTTCATCGAACAGCGACGCCTGTGCCATCCAATAAGGTAGACCCTATGTCCACTGCAGAACTGAACGCAGACCTCACCGCAAAGGCACGCATCCGCCAGGTGGCGCTCGAACTCTTTGCCCTCAACGGTGCCGATGCCACATCGATGCGCGCCATTTCGTCTCGCGCAGGCGTCACGGTTGGTCTTATCACTCACCACTTTGGCACCAAAGCTGGGCTGATACAAGCCGTTGAAGACGACATTCTTGGCGGCATTCAACGCGCTATCGCCTATAAACCATCAGACGCAAACGTTGACGGCGTCGTACGAGCACTCGACCAGCGCCTCATGGACCACGTGGACGAGAACCCGCTAGTCGTAGCCTACTTACGCCGCATGATGCTGATTGAAACCAACGGTGAAGGTACCGACATTACCGAACGATTCACGCGCATGGCACTTGATCAAATTGAAGATCTGCGTTCCCGGGGTATCGCGTCCACCTCACGCGATGCCGAAGATCAGGTCATGCAAGTCATGCTCGTGCAATTAGGGCAAGTTCTGTTACAGCCGTTCCTTCAACACATCGCCGGTCACCTGGACAGGGATCCAGAGCAGTATCGTTTGAGCCTGCGCAAAACCAAGCGGTAAGACAATCCTTGCCATCGTTGATGGCGCACCTTCTCCCGCGCAAAAATAGTAGGTCTAACAACTTCTTTTACAGTTTGTGAAGTCCAACGAACCTACTTTTGCGATCCATCACCCACAACACTGTATAGTGGGTGACCAGTTCGTTATTGTGAATGAACACCCATCCAGAGCGACCGAGAGATCTGGCTCTACGACGTCGCAGCAACCTGCCTACGGGCCCGGTGCTACCGCCAGCAACGATGGAGAATACTTGTGATTTCGTTGTGCAATGTTTTGAAAACTTTCCGCGCCCCAAAACGGCTGCTCCTGAGCAGTTTTGCAGCTACAGGCCTACTCACGCTCAGCGCATGCGGACTCGCCGACAACGACGAGCAGCGCATTTCAATGATCCTCACGGAGTCCGGTCCATTCCAAGAGCCCACTGAGATCGCAAAAGACAAACTCGAAGCCGAAGGCTGGACGCTAGACACCACCTATGTCACAGATATAGTCCAGCCAAACCAGGTCGTTGCCAACGAGGAATACGACGTCAACTATTTCCAACACTTAGCCTATCTGCGGCAATTTAACGGGGATTACAATCTTGACGTCGAACCACTCTTCGCCGTATTCCAGGCTCCTGCGGGCTTATATTCCGAGCACCACGACACGCTAGAAGATTTACCTCAGGGAGCTCAGATCGCCCTGCCAGTTGATCGGGCCAATAATGGACGAGGTCTGTTGTTGTTGCACGAGGCCGGGCTCCTGGAAATCGATGATTCCAAGGATGTCACCCAGATTTCACAAGAGGACATCATCGACAATCCGCAGGACCTCGAGTTCATCGAAGTGGATCAACAGTCACTGGCACAGACGCTTCCAGACGTAGACGCTGGATTTTCCTTCACCCGGCTTATCGCAGAATCGGACGTTGAGGTCGAAGCCACCGACCCGTTGATCATTGAGGAAGACGCTGAAGCTCAACTGCCCTACACGGTAGTGATCGCGGCGGCTCCCGGTTTTGCAGAAAACGAGCCGGAGAAATACGAAGCACTGCGTGATGCCTACCAGTCAGACGAAGTACAAGCGTGGTTCGATGACTATATCGGCGGACTCAAGAATACGGCTTTCGATATCGACGTCCAAGAGATCTGGGACGACTTCCAGGCGGAGAGCACCAGTTGACAATGAACGTTGATTAAACACGGTGGAAAACCTGCCGCTAAATTTTAGGACGGGCAACAATGGTGATGTTCTCGAAATGGTCGAGAGAATCATTGTGCCAAGGAGATGAACCCGTCCATGAAACTGTCACCCGCATCAGAAGCTGTCGTCAAAGAAACTGCCGGAGTCGTTGCAGAGATCGCCGATGACGCCACCGTATTGTTCTACCGCGATATGTTTGAGGCCCACCCCGAACTCCTCAACGTTTTCAATGAGGCCAACCAGGCCATCGGAGAGCAGCCTAAAGCGCTAGCCGCATCAGTCGTGGCTTTTGCGGTGAACTTGATCGATCCGGATGCACCAGATTTCACACCGATCATGCAGCGCATCGCCCATAAACACGTCTCCCTGGGCATTAGCGCACCCCAATACTTGATCGTTGGCCATTATCTGCTGGGTGCAGTCGCCAAAGTCCTTGGCGATGCAGCCACCCCGGAAATTGCTGCGGCCTGGGATGAGGTCTATTGGCTCTTTGCTACCGCACTCATCGCAGAAGAAGCCCGGCTGTACTCCGAAGCTGGCACCGATCCAACGCAACCATACCGAAAATATCGTGTGGTGGAACGCTTCGAAGAATCTGACGAAGTCTTCTCCCTGTTGCTTTCCCCAGTTTCAGGAACCGTACCAGCTCACCACACCGGCCAGTACGTCGGCATCGCCGTGGATCTGCCGGACGGACGTCGCCAACCACGCCAGTACACCATCTCGTCTGGCCCGCGTGGTGACACCCTGCGCGTCACGATTAAGCGAGTTCGCGGCGTCAACGGCAACCCTGACGGTCGAGTCTCCGGCTGGTTACACGAAAATGCCACCCCGGGTACCATCTTGGATGTCTCGCAACCAGCCGGTGATGTCATTCTCGACGAGTCTGATGCTCCGTTGGTCCTCGTTTCAGCCGGTATTGGCATTACGCCGGTGGCTGCCATCATGGAAGATCTCTCGCGCCGCAACCCAGATCGCACCGTTCGGCTCTTCCACGCCGATAAGACCCACTCGCACCACGCACTCTACGACGGTCTGCGCCGCCAAGTCTTAGCCATGTCGGATGCGCGAGCACAGAACTGGTATGAGCAAGGTGCCGAAGAAGCTCCCACCCTGCATCCGGCTCGCCCTGGTTTCATGGATCTCTCGGACGTCGAACTGCCGGCCGAAGCCCAAGTATTCATGTGTGGTCCACTGCCCTTCATGCAGATCGCACGCAAGACGCTCATGGAGCAGGGTGTCCCAAGCAACTCGATCCACTACGAGGTGTTTGGCCCAGACATGTGGGCACAAAACCCAGACTCATAAACGACGACAATGCTGCTGCCGCGCCCACATCAGGCGCGGCAGCAGCATCTTAATATTGCGGTTAGGGGATCGCTGGTGATTCGCTCACAACCGGTTGTTCCTCAGCGAGGTCATCACCCGAAGTCTTGACTGGCCGAGCCAGCATCATGATCAGACCGGACAGCAAGATTCCGCCCACGGCAATCACGATCGTGGCATTGGTGAGACCGAAGTTCGCTGTGACCAGGGCGGTGAGAATAAATCCACCGACGACGGCCCCGGGCTGACTCATCGAGACAATGAAGGCAGAACCGGTACCGCGGCATTCGGGTTGGAAGCATTCGGCCTGAAAATACATGATGGCCGCATAGGGTCCAAGCAGGAAGAACAGGCCGATCATGTACATCGGCAGCACAAAACCTGGGGTGCTTGGGCCCAGCATCATGGTGGTGAACGCTATGCCGGCAATGATCCAGCCGCCCACGATCACGTTCTTACGGCCCAGTTTGTCGCCCAACCATCCGTGAGTGATGTAGCCAAGTGCACCAACCACGTTGGCGACGATAATCATCAGCAACGCGCTCGAGGCTTCGACGCCTTTGCCGCTCTCCAGCACGGTAGTGCCCAGGACCGAGAAGGTCTGAATACCCATCCAGTTGAGTACCCATACGACACACAGCACAATGGTGTTGCGGCGGTGTACGGAGTTAAAAATCTGGCGCAGTGGGGCTTGGGTCGACAGTTTCAGACCGGTTTCGGCTGAAATTTTCTGGGCACCGGCCAGATCGCCAGCTTTCTGCAGGGCCTTCATCTGCTTCATGGCCACAAACTGCGGGGTTTCTTTGAGGAACACGAAGATGAGCCCGAAGACCACAGCGGCCGGGATGATCGAGATCAAAAAGGCCATCCGCCAGCTGTCCGGGCCGAACCACATGGTCACCAACGTGACGAAACCTGCGGCCAACAGAGCGCCAACGGGCCAACCGGTCTGAACAAACGCATAGATCAGTCCCTGATTCTTTTTGACCTTCTTATCTTCCGACAGTGCGTAGACCTCGTTGAGGTAGGTCGCATTGACGGACTGTTCTGCCAGGGCTACACCGGAAAGCGCGCGGATACCTACGAGGCTTGCACCTCCCACGGCCAGGGCGCTGGCACCGCCCGCGGCAGCGGAACCGCCAACCGAGGCCATCATGCCTTTGCGTCGTCCAAGTCGGTCAATGAGTGGCCCGAACAAAATAATGACGAGGAAGACTCCCACGCTGACCAAAGTGGACACGAACAGTGCTTGGCTGTTGTCCCAACCGAAACTTTCTTCAATGCGGGGCAATAAGGTGCCGAACAAAATGTAGTCGTAGACCGCAATGACCCAGGCCAGAAAAGCGATGAGGGTGACGATTCGAGTTTCTTTGAGACTTATTTTCCGGAATGCATAACTTTGGTTAGCCATGATGGCTCCTAAGAACAGGTGTTTGAGCTATGAAAGTGATGTCACGGTTTGGGGAGAAAAACTCACCCGTGGCAAGGAAGTGGCCTCCCACCTTGCCACGGGTGAATGTGTGCGATATTCAGTTATCTTGCGGATTTATGCGTTAGCTGATGCGGTGACGACACCGGCACGCAGGTCGGCGGTAGCCTTCTCGTCCACCTGCAGTTTGCCGTCGCGTTCGACCAGTGCGACCTTGTAGTCGTCGAAAGCGGCCTGCTTGGTAGTGAACCCGTCAAGGACGTCTTCGAGTACTTTGTAGGCATCGC
>DHCFI07803__coassemble_1957_pt1 | contig 10541 bp, 7 predicted proteins | sample DHCFI07803__metabat2_high_PE_025 | metagenome-assembled genome bin DHCFI07803
ATCAGCGGCGATGGCCCAACAGGTCAAAGACATTTTTACCGAGGTCGTCGTTGCTCCCGGATTTAGCCCGGAAGCTCGTGAAGTTCTGTCGGCGAAGAAGAATATTCGACTGCTGGAACTCCCGGAAGGATTTGTTCCAGAAACCAAAGAATTTAAGCAGGTTTCCGGCGGCATGCTCGTCCAAGATTCTGATATCTATCAGGCAGCCGGCGATGACCCCGTGAACTGGGAACTTGCTGCCGGCCAGCCCGCCGACGAACAGACAATGCAGGATCTCGTCTTCGCTTGGCAAGCAGTACGAGCACCAAAATCAAACGCGATCTTGCTGGCGTCAAACCGGGCCGCCGTTGGCATCGGTATGGGGCAAGTCAATCGGTTGGACTCCTGCCGCCTGGCCATTGAACGTGCCAACACCTTGGGCGCGGCATCGACCGGGGCACAAGACGTTTCTGCACCGGGTGGTGCGGAAAATGTGTCTGGAGCGGGGGCGCCTGATCGCGCTACTGGTTCTGTTGCTGCGTCAGATGCGTTCTTCCCGTTTGCAGATGGACTGCAGATTCTGATTGATGCTGGGGTCCGCGCCGTGGTACAACCGGGCGGTTCGATGCGCGATAACGACGTGATCGAGGCTGCCAATGCTGCGGGGGTCACCATGTACCTCACCGGTGCCCGCCACTTCTACCACGGATAACCACCCACCGGAATAGCTAAGGGGTACGTATGTCGGATCTCAAATCAGCTGAAGCAGTATTCGCGGAGCAAGAGGAAGAACTTTGGGACCTGCTACGTTCCAAAGAATATGCGACCGCGGCTGAACTGTTGCGAGACATGCGTGTAGCAACGGTAGAACGGGTTTTGGATAGAACACCGCCGGCAATCATGCCGGTGGCCTTCCGGCTGTTGGATAAAGATGTTGCCGTCGAAGTCTTCGGCAACATGGAGCCCTCCTTGCAATCGGATTTGATTGACGGGTTGGCAGACGAGCACACCCAGGATCTGTTCTCCCAACTGCAATCCTCCACCCAGGCGCGTCTCGTCGACGAAGTACCTGCAGAGGTTGCGCAGCGACTCCTTGCCAGTCTGGGGGAAACCCAACGCAATGCGGCCGGCAAGATCCTGGGCTACCCCGAAGATTCGGTGGGACGCCGGATGGCGGCTGTACCCCAGGAGCTCACACCGAATATGTCGGCGGCAACGGCCCTGAACATTATTCGCGACGTCACCGTAGCTGAACACGAGATTGATCACTTGTCCGTGCTGCCGGTGGGGTCCACATCGCATAAAGTTCTGGGTTTGGTGCACCTACCACAGTTGGTGCGTGCTGAACCAGATGAACTGGTTGCCGATATCATGGAGCCCACCGAGACCGTCCACGCCCACGACGATGCTGAAGACGCCGCACGGACCGTGGTGCACGATCGTGTCCAGGCGTTACCCGTGGTGGACGAAGCAGACCGGCTGATCGGCATGCTGACCGTGGCAGATGCCCAACAGATTCTGGAAGAAGAAGAGTCCGAAGACACCTTCCGCTCCGGTGGTGCCGAACCACTGGGGCAACCGTATTTGTCGACCTCGGTTATGCACTTGGTCAAATCACGTGTGACCTGGTTGCTAGTGCTGGGTATCGGGGCTGTGCTGACCGTACAAGTTCTCGACTATTTTGAAGACACGTTGGCTGCCATGGTTGTTCTGACGCTCTTTGTGCCACTGCTGACCGGCACCGGTGGAAATACCGGCAACCAGGCGGCCACCACCGTGACCCGTGCGATTGCCTTGAGCCAAGTCACCACACGAGACTTCCTGCGAGTGATCTCTCGGGAGGCGCTGGTCGGTCTTACGCTTGGGTTGCTTCTGGGGACACTGGGGTTCATCGGAGCTTCGATCTTCTTCGACGTCGAACTCGGAATAGTCATCGGTGCGACGCTGGTGGTTATTTGTACCTTGGCTGCTTCCGTGGGGTCCATCATGCCACTTATTGCCTCCAAAATCGGAGTCGACCCCGCGGTCTTTTCCAACCCATTTATTTCGACCGTTGTTGATGCGCTGGGGCTGATCGTCTACTTTTTGATTGCCAAAGCTATCCTCGGCATCTAACGCCTAACTATCACCCCACCACAACGGGCATGAAAGATCGGGTGTGGGCTCGAAAGAATCCATAGGGTGGAAGACAGATTGAGAGGACGCCATGCACGAATGGAACGCGGCGATAGCCCACATCGAGAACCACCTCACTGAAGACATCACCGGCACAGAAATCGCCGGTATTGCCTACACGTCGGAATATCATTTTCGACGCATATTTGCCACGTTATCGGGAATGCCACTTTCCGAATACATTCGCAACCGCCGATTGACCGCAGCGACCGCGAAGATCGTGGCAGGCGAATCGGTCCTCGATACCGCCATCACCTACGGTTACGGGTCTGCCGATGCCTTCACCCGAGCTTTTAAGGTTTTTCACGGCATGACACCGACCCAAGCGCGCCAACACGGTGCAGTACTGAACTCTCAATCCCAATTGAAGATTCATCTAAAGATTGAAGGGAGCACCAACGTGCCCTACCGCATCGTAGAAAAAGACGCCTTCCAACTGGTTGGTTACAGTACCCAAGTACCCGTGATCCACCTGGGTGAAAACGACGCTATTGCGCAGTTTGAGCGCAGCCTAGATCGCGATCAGGTCAAGGCGCTGAAGGAATTGTCGAATATCGAACCCGCGGGCACACTCAGCGCCACGGAATATCTCGACGATGACACCCAAGCGCTTTACTGGCATGCGGTCGCAACGACCGCGACCCCGCCCGAGGACACCGAGGTACGGCATGTTCCGGCAGGGCAGTGGGTGGTCTTTTCAACCGAAGGGAAAGTTCCTGAGGCGTTTCAACAGCTCTGGGCCACAGCAGCCACGGAATGGTTCCCAGCAAACCCCTACGAATGGGCGCCAGGCCCACAGCTGCTAGCAGCCAAACTCAATGCAACCGGCGATCAGGGCACAGCTGAACTCTGGATTCCCATCACCCCGAAGTGACGTGGGACGCATCTTGAACACGCTAAGTCAAGGTTTTCCACGAAACTCAAACGCAGGCGGCTTAACCCCAGCCCAAAAACCGCAAATCTGTCTTGGGGCGCTTCAAGGTGCGTTAGATTGGATGAGGAATTGTGAGGTGCCCTGCACCCAATAGGGCGCTTGAATCATGAGGAGATAATTCATCTATGTCAAAGATTATTTACACCTACACCGACGAAGCACCAATGTTGGCAACTGCATCCTTTTTGCCAATCGTTCGCGCATTTGCTTCCAAAGCCGGTGTAGAACTGGAAACACGGGATATCTCCCTTGCCGGCCGTATCCTGGCCGCTTTTAACGACGTGTTGCCAGAAGATCAGCAGGTCAACGATTCACTGGCAGAACTTGGTGAACTTGTTAAAGAAGAAGACGCAAACATTATCAAGCTGCCGAATATCTCGGCGTCAGTGCCACAGCTTGTCGCAGCCGTCAAAGAGCTCCAGGCTGCAGGTTTTGATCTGCCAGAATTCCCCTATGAAGTCACCACCGACGAAGAACGTGACATCCGGGAGCGCTATTCCACAGCTATGGGGTCCGCCGTAAACCCCGTGTTGCGCGAAGGAAACTCTGACCGTCGCGCCCCACGTGCAGTCAAACAGTTCGCTAAGAACAACCCACACTCCATGGGCGAATGGTCCAAGAACTCGAAAACCAACGTGGCCACTATGGGCAACGATGACTTCTTCTCCAACGAGCAGTCAGTCACCATCGGTCAGAACGACACCCTGACTATTCGTCACACTGATGCCAATGGCAACGTCACAGTCCTCAAAGAGGGCCTGAAGGTTCTCAAAGACGAAATCGTTGACTCCACGTTTATGTCCGCCAAAGCCCTCGACGCGTTTCTGGCGGAACAGATCAAACGCGCCAAGGATGAAGGCGTGCTCTTCTCTGCACACCTGAAGGCCACCATGATGAAGGTCTCGGATCCGGTATTATTTGGCCACATCGTCAAAGCATACTTCCCAGAAGTCTTCCGGAAATTCGGACCACAGCTACAAGAAGCCGGACTTTCGGCAAACAACGGTCTGGCTGGCATTGAAGCAGGCCTCAGCGACTTGAACACTGACATCGCCGAAGGCGTTCGCAACGAAATCGTGGACGCTTATAACAACGGCCCAGACCTGGCCATGGTGAACTCACACCGCGGCATCACCAACCTCCATGTCCCATCCGACGTGATCGTTGACGCGTCCATGCCAGCCATGATTCGCTCCGGCGGCAAGATGTGGAATAAGAATGACGAAACACAGGACACGCTGGCGGTTATTCCAGACTCCTCCTACGCCGGTGTTTTCCAGGTAGTCATCGAAGACTGCCGCGTAAACGGCGCATTCGACCCAACTACCATGGGCACTGTGCCAAACGTTGGACTCATGGCGCAGAAGGCCGAAGAATACGGCTCCCATGATAAAACCTTTGTCATGGAGGCAGACGGCACCATGGAGGTTGTGGACTCCTCAGACAACGTGTTGCTGAGCCACCAGGTTGAAACCGGTGACATCTGGCGCGCGATTCAGACCAAAGATGTTCCCGTCCGTGACTGGGTCAAACTGGCCGTTACTCGTGCTCGTGCAACGCAGACCCCGGCGATCTTCTGGTTGGATGCCGAACGTGCACACGATGCACAGCTGATCGAAAAGGTAAAAACGTACCTTGCCGATCACGATACCGATGGTCTTGAAATCAAGATTATGGCCCCAGAACGTGCAACCCAGTACACCGTCGACCGTCTGCGCAAGGGCGAAGACACCATCTCGGTGACCGGTAACGTCTTGCGTGACTACCTGACCGACCTCTTCCCGATCCTCGAACTGGGAACCTCGGCCAAAATGTTGTCGATCGTTCCGTTGCTCAACGGTGGCGGACTCTTTGAAACCGGCGCTGGCGGTTCCGCACCAAAACACGTCGAACAGTTACTTGAAGAAAACCACTTGCGCTGGGATTCGCTGGGCGAGTTCCTGGCACTGGCTGTTTCCTTTGAACACCTAGCAACAGCTACCGACAACTCCCGAGCACAGGTCTTGGCCGATGCACTCGATGCTGGCACAGGGCTCTACCTTGAAGAAGGTCGCTCACCGTCACGTAAAGTCGGGGAACTCGATAACCGTGGTTCGCACTTCTATGTGGCGCTGTACTGGTCCGAAGCGCTGGCAGCACAGACTGAAGACGCCGATCTGGCTGCAGCGATCAAACCAGTTGCTGAAGAACTGCGCGCCAATGAAGAAGCCATCGTCAAAGAACTCAATGAAGTTCAGGGCAAGGAAGTTTCCATCAACGGTTACTACTACCCAAATAACGACATGACTTCCGAAGTCATGCGTCCATCAGCGACCCTGAACCGCATCATCAATACCTTGGCTTCCTAAGTCCAACAACACAGCGTGCTGCTGTGAGACGCACTTCGCCCCGCTATCACCAGAATCTCAGTGGTAGCGGGGCGAAGCTGTTAAGCGTTCTTCACCAGCAGGCTCGTTTAGTGCTCAGTAGGAAAAACCCCAGTTATTGAAGTAGCAGCCTTTTCGCCGATGAGCACAGCCGGTGCATTCGTGTTCCCGGTTGTGACTCGGGGCATGATACTGGCGTCTGCTACCCGCAGGCCTGCTACGCCGTGGACTCTGAAACTTGTAGGATCCACAACTGCTTGCGGCCCAGTGCCCATCGCGCAAGTCCCCACTTGGTGATGGTAGGTTGTGGTGGTTGCACGGATATAACTCTCCAAAGCCTCGTCAGAATCATCTACCTCTGCTCCAGGAAATAGCTCGGTACTTTCCCACACTGCAAGAGCCGGTTGGGCAGCGATTGATCTACACTGACGCAGAGAAAATTTCATAGCCTCCAGATCTTCTTGCTCGTTGTAGGCACCAATATCAATTTTTACTGGGTCATCAGGCTTTGGACCAGACAGGGTAACAGAACCGCGTGAAGCAGGCCGGACAATGCCAGCAAGCAAGGAAAACGCCGATTCAGGACCAGACATCGGGATGCTGGCGGTGTCGGTGTACATCGGAACCGAGAAGAAGATGGGCTGGGTATCTGGCAGTGACAGCTCAGGCGTCGACTTGGCCCAGTAATGTACTTGAGCGGCGGCTTCTTCTGGCGGGGGCAGCGGCTTTTTCGTCGTACAAATGACAGGGGCCAGCAGATGGTCGTGCAAGTTCTGACCAACGCCCGGCAAATCCAACGCTACCTCGACTCCTACAGTTTTTAGGTGTCCTGCTGGACCGATACCTGAGCGCAAAAGAAGCTCAGGGGAACCGATGGCGCCGGCTGTCAGGACGACTTCTTCAGCCTCAATCGTAAAAGTCTCGCCCGCCCTGGTGAACTCTGCGCCAGTGACAACATTATTTTGTATCAGCAGCCTGCGAGCTTGGACGCCAGTGATGAGCGTTAGGTTTTTATGACTTGCAATAGGTTTGAGGTAGGCGCGCCATGTGTTGAAGCGCTTGTGGTCACGGATGTTTAGTTGCATCCAGCCGACGCCTTCTACCGACCCGGAATTGTAATCCGGGTTTTCTGCGATTCCTTCTTCCACGGTGGCGTCGTACATTGCTTGCTGGATCGGATGGTGCGGGTAGTCAGTAGTCACATCAAGCAGACCCTCGTGTCCGCGGACCTCCGGGTCGCCGTCGAGGTAGGTTTCAATAGCTTTGAAATAGGGCAAGACTTCATTCCAAGACCAACCAGGACAGCCGTTGTCCGCCCATGCATCATAATCTGAACTATCACCGCGCACCCAAATGGTGGCGTTCAAAGCATGGGAGCCGCCCATGACTTTGCCGCGTGGAATATGTATACGACGCCCAGCCAAACCAGGTTGGGGTTCAGTGTAATAGTTCCAATCCTGCTCAGAGCCCCAGAGAAAACCAAGCCGTGAGACATCATCAATATCTGGATTGATATCTTGGTCGCCAGCTTCCACCAGGGTCACTCGGTGACCCGCATCCAACAGTCGTCGAGTCAAAACTGATCCAGCAGAGCCAGCTCCGATGACCAAGAATTCGGTGGAATGTTTTATAGTATCGCTGGAGACGGTCTCAGTAGCGGTATGTTCTGTTGTCATTCAAATCTCCTACGGCAGTTCTCAATATGGCAGGTGTTTTGTGCTTTGCACCAGGCACCAGGCACCAGGCACCAGGCAGCTGTGCGCGCACCTTAAGAAAGTGTGACATACGTTATGACGTGTGTCTTTGGAGGATCGTGCACCAAACTTGCAGTTTTGCGTAGTGCTCAGCCCTGCCGAAAATATTCGGATGAAAACAAACACCCCGTTCCGGAAAGTAAACCGGAACGGGGCGATAAGCGATGCGACGTGCTAGACCAGGCCGCTTGTCATCATGTCCTCCAGAGACTGCTGGCTCAGCAAGTACGGCGGTACTTCCAACACCGTGTAGGCGCCAACATTGCCTTGGTCTTTCAACCCTGCAGCCGCACGTCCAAATGCGACCATAGCTGCGGCCGTAAAGTTCGGATTGGAATCCAGCGCCAAACTGAACTCCACTTTCGCATTATGGCCCTGCAGGTTACCGGTCGTGATGACGTAACCACCGTGGGGTGCCCCCTGATGATCGCGCTCGAACTCCTCATCAGATACGAAATGCACGGTTGTGTCATAGGGTTCGAAGTAGTCTGGCATCGTCACGATCTCTTCGCGGATACGATCCTGCTCGGCCTCATCGGCAACGATATACACGATGCGTTCGTGCGACGTCGTCTTCGAAAGGCCCTGCCCCTCACTCGCACGAGCTTGATCGATCGCCGACTGCGCAGGAATCGTGTACTGCACACCGCGCTGGACACCAGCAACCTGGCGAACAGCATCAGAGTGGCCCTGTGACAAACCTTTACCCCAGAAGGTGTTCTGTACCGGGGCGGGGAATAAGGAGAGTCCCAGTACACGGTTCATAGAAAATAGACCGGGATCCCATCCGGTGCACACAACCGAAACATTGTCGTTGGCGCGCGCGACCTTATCCATGGCCGCGTAATGGGTAGCCACCTTAGAGTGATTGTCATAGGTATCAACGGTGGTGAAGTGCTCGGCAAAGCTTGTGGCTTGTTCCGGGATATCCGTGGCCGAACCGATGCACAAGAATAATACGTCAATGTCATCCTTGTACTGATGGGCATCGGCTACTGGATAGACGGCGGCGTCGGTATCAAGTGTTGCACGGCGTGAGAAAATACCGAATAATTCGAAATCATCAAGGGCGTTGATCAGGTATTCAACGGCCTTGCCGAGGTTGCCGTAGCCTACAATTCCAGCTTTGATGGTCATGCGTTCTCCTAGTGAAATCTTGGTTGTTGAGCGTTGAGGGCGGTGAGTAGAAAAGCATAATCCCAGGCGCGGTCCTCCCAGGCACGGTAACGGCCCGAGGCGCCGCCGTGGCCACCTTCCATCTCGGTTTTTAATACGATGGGTGAACCGCCTTGTTCCAGTGGGGTCTGTTGATCCGAGGTCACCGTTTCGCGCAACTGCTGCACCCACTTGGCTGGCTCGACGTACAGCACCCGCGTGTCATGCAACGATGTGACAGCTGCAATAGCCGGATAGTTCGCCTGGGCCACGTTATGGTACGGCGTGTAATCGAGCATGTAGTTAAACACTGTCTCGTCCTCGATCGGGTTACCCCACTCTTCCCATTCCAATGCGGTGAGCGGAAGGTCTGGGTCAAGAATCGAAGTCAACGCATCCACGAATGGCACCTGAGCAACACAGACTCGATAGAGTTCGGGCGCCAGATTGAGCACGCCGCCCATCAGCAGACCGCCTGCGGACCCGCCCATGGCTGCGATTCTATCGGGATGTACCCATCCGGAAGCCGCAACGAATCTGGTGGCATCCAAAATCGGTGAAGGAATTCTTTTTGGCAAGTTTCTTGCCGTCTTCATACCAACCACGCCCCAATTCGCCGCCTCCTCGCACATGGGCGACTACAAAGACGACGCCGCGATCTAGTAATGACAGCCGTGCGACCCCAAATCCTGGGTCCATTGATGCTTCGTAAGAACCGTAACCATACATCAGCGCAGGATTGTCACCATCCCACTCGATGTCTTTGTGGCGTATGACCGTCAAGGGGATGGCGACACGGCGATCCGTAGATTCGGCCGGAGCCCACCAGCGTTCCACCAAATAGTTTTCCGGATTGTAGCCGGGAACCTCGGTTTGTCTGCGCAGTGTAGAAGAGTTGCTGACTGGATTGTAGTCCAGGATTTGGGCAGGGGTAATCCAGGAAGTGTATGCCAATCGAATATACGGCGAATCATAATGCTGGCCCAGCGGAAACGCTGAGTACAGTTCCTCGGAAAACGCTGGCTCAACAGTTTTAGCCTGATCCGGTGTGCCGATGCCTTCTAACGGCAGTACCCACATGCGCGGGGTGGTCTCGGCACGCACCGCGGCAAACAGGTAGTCGCGCGTGACCCCGACGCCGTCGAGCTTGATTGTAGGGGAGTGGGCGAAGACGGTTTGCCAGGCTGAGCGGTCATGTATCGCTGTGGCATCCACGACGGCGACTTCGTTATTTGGTAGTGGTGTACCATCGGCTGCACGGTTGTGGGTGATCAGGTATTGGTCACCGATCGGCAGGACATCGTGGAGCGACTCCACATCGCGGCTAATCAGCAGTTCCAAGGATGCTGCAGGATCTGTTAGATCCATGACGTGGGTTTCGGTAATCTCGGAGTTGCCAAGTTCCAAAATCAGTTTGGTCTTATCGGGGCTCACACCGAATCCGCTCCACATCTGCGGGTCGGATTCTTCATTGAGAACCACGTCGTTAGCTACCGGCGTGTTAATGCGGTGGGATTTTAGGCGGTAGGGACGCCATGCAGCGTCGGGTTCCATATAGAAGAGACGTTCCCCCGCGGGGTCGAACGCTAAACCGTAAGACAGCCCTGAAATTTCATCGGGTAATTGCTCACCGGTCGTCAGGTCCCGCAACCGTAGCGTAAAGCGTTCATCGCCGGTTTCATCGACGAGGTAAGCCAGCAGGTTGCCGTCGGGGGAGACCGTCATGGAACCCAGCGAAAAGAAAGCGACTTTTTCGGCCTCAACATTGCCGTCTAGCAGCACCTGTTCGCCGTCTAAAACCACACCCGGTTGAATCTGGGGTGGCTCCCACGAATCGTTTTCTACCGGTACACGACAGTGCACGGCATATTGGGCGCCTTCGGCGATGCGGGTGAAGTACCACCAGTTTTCGACACGCGATGGCACCGACATGTCGGTCTCTACGGTGTGGGACTTGATCTCGGAAAAGATCGAGTCGCGCAGCGGTTGCTGATCGGCAGTGACCGCATCGGTGTGGGTATTCTCTGCTTGCAGATGCGCAATTGTTTCGGGATCGTCAGGATCTTTGAGCCAATCCCAGTTGTCTACCAGTTCAACGCCGTGATAGGTGGCGGATACTGGTTTCGGACGGGCTTTCGGAGGGGTAAAAGTCATAGTCTCCACTATAGGTACTTAGAT
>DHCFI07803__coassemble_2003_pt1 | contig 10124 bp, 6 predicted proteins | sample DHCFI07803__metabat2_high_PE_025 | metagenome-assembled genome bin DHCFI07803
ACGGGCACCCCGTTGGGTGCAACCACCCTGGTGGGCATGCTCATGCTCATTGGCATCGTGGTCACCAACTCGATTGTGCTGATGGACTTGATCAACCAGTATCGACGACGCGATGCGAACCTTGACCAAGCAATTATTGCCGGTGCTCAAAACCGTGTTCGGCCGATTATCATGACGGCAGCAGCCACGATTGGTGCCATGATTCCGCCGTCACTTGGAATAGCTGGCCAATCGAGCTTCGTTTCCGCACCTATGTCCATTGCTGTCATCGGTGGATTGATTGCATCGACGTTGATCACCTTGGTGATTGTGCCCGTCCTATACCGCATGACAGAGGGTACCGCGCAGCGTTTGAGCCAGCGTCAAGCGCTGCGTGAAAAAGAAACCTTGACGAATGAGAAACATTTAGCGTAAAGCCCACAGAGGCTATTGTTTGAACCGGCCCCTACAGTAACGTGGAGAGATATGAGCAATACAGGCCCAACAAACGGCGACGACCACGATCCAATGTCCGAAATGTTCCGGAAGATGTTTGGTGAAAACGCACCCGATCCGGAAGAGATTCAACGCGCTATGAACCAATTCGGCGCATCCGGTATGCCTTTTGATCCTTCAATGATGGACCCGCAGATGATGCAAAACATCATGCAGCAGTTCCAATCCATGATGCAAGGGTCCAACGATGATGCACCGGTGAACTGGGACTTGGCTAAACAAACTGCTCGTCAATCAATCGCAGGACAGGATCCATCGGTGGGATCGTTTTCTGCCACCGAAATTGATGATGCACTCCGTCTTGCTGACTCCTGGTTGGACAATTCGACCACCCTTGAAGCAGCCAACGTTCCCGTCGTCGCATGGTCACGTGCCGAGTGGGTTGAAGCAACAATGGACAACTGGCGTGAGATGACCAATCCGGTTGCCACCTCCCTGTCTGAAGCCCTCAGCCGCACCATCACGGAACAACTACCCGGGCAGATGCCAGAAGAGTTCCAAGGTGCGTTTGGTGACATGCAGCCGATGATGAAGAACCTTGGCGGTTCCATGTTTGGGTTGCAACTGGGCCAGGCCATCGGCGAGCTTGCCCAAGAAGTCCTCTCAGGAACCGACACCGGTTTTCCGATCGCGGGTCAACGCATGGCGATGTTGCCGGTCAACATAGAAGAATTCGGCGATGGACTCGCTGTGGAACCTGACCAAGTCCGCATCTATCTTGCACTACGCGAAGCAGCCCGCATGCGCCTCTTTGCGAACTCCCCCTGGTTAGCGCGCGATCTCACAGCGATGGTGCAGCAATATGCCGCTGGAATCACCATCGATGTCTCTGCGATTGAAGATGCCGTCCAGCATCTCGATCCAACCGATCCAGAATCCATGAACCAAATGTTCTCTGGCTCAATGTTCATCCCAGAGCCCGAAGGTGCACAAAAGGCTGCTATTGATCATTTGGAAACGTTGCTGGCGCTCATTGAAGGCTGGGTCGATGTTGTCGTCACAGAAGCCGCTAAACCTCTGGATTCTGCCAATGCGCTGCGTGAAATGATTAACCGCCGTCGCGCCTCCGGTGGACCTGCAGAGCACGCCTTCGGCTCCCTCGTTGGCCTTGATTTGCGGCCCCGCCGACTACACGATGCAACGAAGCTGTGGATGACAATCCAAGAAGCCGAGGGAATTGAATACCGCGACGCCATTTGGGAGTCCCAGCTGCGCCTGCCAACCGACGAAGACCTGGACGATCCTGAAGGATATATCCCACGACAGACCTCTGCCGATGAGCAGTCCGCCACGCTCGATGACGATCTCAAGAAGTTACTCGAAGGCGGCTTCGACGACGACCAGGACTCCAAGAACTAGTCGAGCGCATCCGGGAAAGTTTTGCCCTTGCCACGGTCCTTGGCAAAACTGACCCCTTCAAGAAAAGCATCGGCTTCACTCATTCGTGGGTACCTTGCCGCAAAGTCGCGAAACTCTTGACCATGGCCGCTGTATTTCAGGTGGGCAAGCTCGTGCACCAGTACCCCATCGATAACCCACTGAGGCATCTCTTGCAGCATCGTCGAAATACGAATAGCCCCGGTAACAGCAGTACAGGACCCCCACAGTGTTGTCTGCCGATCTGACCACACCACTGAAGTCGGCATAACTTCCGAGCCAAGCCACACACGAGCTAAATGTTGTGCTCGAGTATATAATTCCGAGTCAGATCGCGGCGCTTCCCGTCGCCGAGATCTGAGCTTTGCGATCAATGTCGTCCCCGACCTCACTATATCCGCATCTCGCATACGTGATGGGACGGATAGTTCGATCATTCCATCACGCATTTTTGCGGATATGGTCTTCTTTCGGCGTGCCGAGCTAATCAGGCGAACAGTCTCTCCACCGATCTCGACAATTGATGATATTCGGCCCCCGGAAAGTTGCTCAATGTCTTCGCGTCTCAAAGTTGAAATAGTATCCATGTCCTTCATGCTGCACCACGAAACAAGCTCACGAAGCTGAGCGCTAGGACGTGTGGAGAACGCATTTCTGACATCCTCACTGTGGAAAACACGCCAGCCTAACTGCCACAATAGCCCAATATGGTAACACCTTGAACCGATGAGGAGTCACCATGCAAATCAATCCGGGACTATCCGTAACGAAGTTGGCCGCCAATGAGCTGCAGATCGGTTCCGGCCATCGAGGCCTGGAACTCTCAGGTATTAATCGGCAAGTTGAGGCATACCTTAAACTTCTTCACCAAGGGATTCCAGATGGCCAAGAGTCCCAGGTTGCCACTGATTGTGCAGTCTCTGCCGCTGATTTTGAACTTTTGATGAGCAAACTAGCACCCCTGTTAGTCTCAACACCGTTTGCCGACAGCGCAGTCACGAGCTCGGATCAGGATCACCGTGGAAGTCTGTCGCGTCTACGTTGTGTCACTCCTGTTTTTGAAGGTGGCAAACTTCGTGGTCTCGCGCCACATGACCAGGACCAATTCCAAACACAACGGTACGCTGCAGCGCTCCAAGTGTTTGGCCTGGGCCGGACAGGCGTTGCCTTGGCGAGTGTGTTGCAAGATTCTGGGATCGGCCACATCAGTATCTGGGATTCGCACCGGGTTATCGCTAGCGATGTTGGCACCGGGTTGCGTGAAGCAGATATTGGGACCATACGTTCGCTGGCAACGGCCGCCGTGTTGAATCCAAAACATCAACGCCCACGCATCCACCCCGCTGGCAGCGTGAGGCAACCACCACTGACCACGCTTGCCACAGTCCACATCACGCTCGGGCGGTGGGACACAGCAACGATCCGGCAGGCCAAAGAATTAAAACACCCGTATCTGCCCGTCGTTATTCGTGACGACGAAATTGATGTTGGCCCCTGGGTCGCCCATAAGGCAGCAGCCTGTCCGTTGTGTTTAGACAACACGTCTGTCGACACCGATATACACAACCAACGTGATATTTCAGCGTTAGATGGGCGTACCGGCGGTATCGAAACCGTAGCTGGCGCTCACTTAGTTGCTGGACTCATTGCCACTGAGATATTGTCGATGGTCGATTCCCAACACTTGCGGCACCGTGTTCCCATGACTAAATACGGTATGGTGCCGGGCGTGAATCTCAATACTTTTACCCGAATACATTTGGCCAATGGTTGGATTCAAACTTTCGAAGTCTCTCCACTGCGTGACTGTTGTGCAGCTGCTCAAGAACTCAAAATCGCAAGTACCTCAGCACCATAACGTTCCAATTTCTTCGGTCCGACGCCGGGTAACTGTCGCAATTGCCGAAGATCCGTGGGCATGTTTTCAGCAATGGCCACTAGGGTGGCATCCGTGAAGACAACAAATGCCGGTACTTTGTCCGTACTCGAAATGTCTTTTCGCCAGGCGACCAACTTATCGAACGTCGCTGGATCATATGTTGGTGGACACTCCTGGCAACGACCAATCTTCCGTTCCCCACCAGTGGTCAGCACGGCACCGCACGTGCGACACTTGGCTACTTTTGCCCGGGAGGAGCGCTTGGCTCTTGATTCCGATGCTGTACCGGCTTTGGTCGTGGTCGTGCGGATAGCCTGTAAGAATCGCGACGGTCTCCGGCTAGCACGGCCGCCAGCTGACCTCGATAACGCCCATGACAAATACAACCGAGTTTTTGCGCGTGTGATACCTACATAAAAGAGGCGCCTCTCTTCGTCAACGTTCTTGTCTTGGGTGGCAAAACTGATAGGCAATAAGCCTTCAGTCACTCCAACAATAAATACAGTATCCCACTCCAGGCCCTTCGCTGAGTGAATCGAGGCCAAAGAAACCCCCTCCATCACCGGCGCATGTTGATGCGAGGCTCGCTCATCGAGCTCCGCCACGACGACATCCAGGGTGATTTGATCACCTCGAGCCTCCACAAGGTCCTCTGCAAGATTCACGATGGCATTGAGTGATTCCCATCGTTCCCGTACCGCACCGGATTGCTGTGGAGCTTGGACTGTATAACCCAACGAGCCCAACACGTCCTGAATTCGGGTTATGACAGTTGGGCCTACGACACCTTCAGCGGATTTTGCAGCAGCACGTAACTGCAAAATACCATCGCGCACTTCCCGACGATTAAAGAAACGTTCCGCACCACGCACCTGGTACGAAATACCGGCATCACTAAACTGCTGTTCAAAAGCCGCAGATTGTGCGTTGGTGCGAAACAGTATGGCAATTTCTGAGCCTTTGTGCCCGGCCGCGAGAAGTTCCTTGATTTGACCGGTGACCCATTCAGCCTCCACTTGGTCATGGCTGCACTCGGCGAATACAGGTTCTGGTCCGGCTTCGCGCTGCGAGATCAGTTCTAATGGCTCCGGCCACCGCGGCAGCGACGGGCGGTCGGGTTTGGTTCGTTCCTGTAATAACCGGTTGGCCAGATCTACAACCTGAGGAGTCGAACGGTAGTCTCGAATCAGCTTGATCTGGGTGGCATTGGGGAACTGTTGGCCAAAGTCTAAGAGGTAGTCTGAGGTTGCCCCGGTAAAGGAATAAATCGTCTGCGAGGTGTCTCCGACCACACAGAGATCGTCACGATCCCCCAGCCAAGCTTTGAGTAAGCGATATTGCAGAGGTGAGACGTCCTGAAATTCGTCGACGAGAAAGACTCGATATTGGTTTCGGACTGTCGCGGCAATGCCAACCATAATCAGCAACACATCTTCAAAATCAATGAGAGCGCGATCTGATTTCAAATCTTCGTAACCTTGGAACAGCCGGGTCACCGCAACAAGGTCCCATCCTGCAGGCATAGTCCGGTGAGAAGCTCGCTGCTGATAGGTCTGCGGTGTGAGCATGTTGAACTTTGCCCACTCAATTTCACCAGCCAGGTCTCGAATAGTGGCTTTATCGGTACTCATTCGTAGCCGCTGAGCAGCTTCCATGATCAAGTGCGTCTTATACTCAACTAGCCGTGGAACGTCTCCCCCGACGGCTTGTTGCCAGAAGTATTGCAATTGTGCAAGTGCAGCCGCGTGAAAGGTTTTCGCTTGAACTCCATGAGCACCCAGATCTCGTAGTCGGGCACGCATTTCTGCTGCGGCTCGTGCTGTGAAGGTTACAGCCAGAACGTTATAAGGGTTATATACTCCGGTAGCTACCCCATAGGCGATGCGGTGGGTGATGGCTCGGGTTTTGCCCGTTCCTGCCCCTGCCAAAATACGGACCGGTCCGGATAGGGTGGTGGCGGCCTGGCGTTGTTCAGTATCCAGGCCGGCTAGTATTTCATCAGGATTTTGCAATCTAGTTCTCTAAGGTTCTGGGTTGTGGCAATGGTCCACCGTACCAGTGGCGTATCAACTGGTGTGCAATCGAGGCAGCTCCGGGAATGAACATCCGGCCTGATTCCACCTCGTCGCGTAATTCTTCGCGACTAAACCATCGAACTTCTGCAAGTTCTTCATGATCTGCTTGGGCGTCTTCAGGATGTTGGGTTTGCCCGAGATAGCCCAACATAAGCGATTGTGGGAAAGGCCAGGGCTGCGATCCCATGTACTCCACACCATCAACAATCACTCGGGATTCTTCAAACACTTCGCGCTTTACGGCGGCTTCCAAAGATTCTCCGGGCTCTACGAAGCCTGCAAGCGTTGAATAGCGTTTATTGCCCCAAGCTTTGTTATTACCTAATAGTGCTCGGTCTTTCGGATCGGTAATCAACATGATCACCGCAGGATCGGTGCGCGGAAAGTGTTCGGATCCATCCTTTGGACACACTTGTACCCAGCCAGATGTGGTGAGTTGCGTTTTCGTTCCGCAACGAGGGCAGAACTTATGAGCGTTGTGCCAGTTGGCAATGGCGATCCCTGACACGAAGATACCCACGTCTCTGTCGTTGAGCGCCGGGGCTATGTCCGAAACCCCCAACCAATCAATGTCGGCAGGTTGCTCGACTACTACTCCACCGACTTGAGGATCTTGCAGCCAAGGCGCTGAGGTCTCAGATCGTGCAATGAGCAGCACAATTTCAACGTGGTCCTCCTCCCTTTCCACGAACTGACTGTGTTGCGGAGTGTGTTCTGCCGAGCGGCCAAGGTACACAGCATCGTCTGGAAGCTCTCCGGTTGGGGCAGTCAAGACCAGCCCCCCGTCATACATTGGCGCTGTCCTGCCGTGCAGCCAGAGCACCCGGGTATTGGGCTGATCCCAAATGGTTGAGAGCCATTGCTCATCGTCGCGAAGTTCCGTTCCACGGTCTACATCGTCACGGGCGAGCGGGAGGCGTCCAAGGGCGGTCAGCATATCCATGATTTCCACTGTAGTCGAGGAGCAAAGTTTTTCGACTCACCAGGTTTACTCAACCAGATCTTCTGCAAGCGGGCGTATGGTGGATGTGATGAAACGAACCGCCATGGAACTAGCAGCACTCGCCTCGGCTGCCATGCCCGGCTTGGATATTGTCCAAACCTCTGCAGCGCCAGATGACACGCGTGCATTCGACTCTGCCATCGTGACAGACACGGATAATAATCATTGGCGGGTTCGTTCCCCTCGAAATTCCCAGGCAGCGTTCCGTCTGGAAACTGAAATTCAAGTACTCTCTGGCTTTACCCCGGCTATTCGTGCCCATTTACCGTTCCGTGTCCCGTCGGTTGCCGGTGCAGTCCAGATCGATTCATTGCGAACATTCATCTACCACCAGATGCCTGGTCAGCCGGTGGATTTGGACACAATCACAGGCTCAGAACCCCAAACTATCGATGATATTGGTCGTATTGTGGCGGCCATTCATAAACTTCCCCGAGCCGTGGTCGAAACCGCGGATTTACCTTCCTACGGGGCCGAACAACTCCGTTCGCGGTTGCTGTCGGAGTTGGATCAAATAGCGTTGACGGGCAAGGTTCCATCAGCCCTGCTCCGCCGCTGGGAAAGTGCCTTTGAAGAACGCCGAATGTGGTCGTTCACTCCGCGTGTTGTGCACGGTGATTTTGATGAGACTTCACTGCTCATCGACCGCAATAGGGCGGTTGGCGTGACAGCATGGACCGATCTACATATTGGTGACCCCGCCCAGGATTTCACTTGGCTTGCTTCCACTGAGTCGCTGGAGTTCCGCGAGGCACTGTTGTCTGCCTATCACCAGCACATGGACTTGCCAGCAGATCAACTCGATCTGCACATCATGCGACGGGCAGCACTGGCTGCAGAGTTCTCTTTAGCGAAATATCTGATGTCAGGCATCAACACCGCCAACAATGAAGTCATCGATGAAGCCCAAGCTATGTTGGATGACTTGGCCTCCGATGTTGAAACAACCGGTGGCCAAGATATTGGTCAAAAATTCTGGGAGCCGGAACCGACCCCAGAACCTTCCGCTTCGACAACTGCGCCCACAGCACCAGTGGAATCTGAGTCCGCAATTTTCACGGACAACGATGTACAGTCCACCGAGACGGGCACTCTGGACGATGCTGAAGATGATGTTGAGTCTGAGCACGAAGGTGTCGTTGCATCAGAGGAGACGCCAACCGATGGTGCCGCAGACACGGAACCAGAACCAGATACCCAGCCTGTACCAAGGGCTGTACTTAGCTCCGATGCGGCCGAAGAGTCATCTCGCGATGATGCAGAAGAACTGACCCAGGATTCCCCGGCGCTTGACGATGCTGAGGAAGAGCTGGATGAACTACCAGAACCGCAGCGGCCTGAAGCTGAAGACGACGGTACAACGCTCGTCGTACACTCATTATCGGATGAGGATAAGATTGTACGTCATGACGAACCGACCCAGCCCGCTGCGACCGATGTTGATACGCAGCCTATTTCGTGGAAAACCGTCAAAAACAATTTGAACGACCGCTAAAGCTCGGCCATGGCTTTGGCGAGAATCTCCTCGAGTTCTTTGGCCGATGCGAAGTTATGTGGTGTTTTTTCTACTCCGTGTGCCAGGTACACAAATTTTCCGGTGATGTTTTCCATGGGGATACCGTGGAGTCGTGACCATGCCAGGCGGTAAATGGCTAACTGCAGACCACGTCGCGGCATTTCGCTGTCTGCAGGTACTCGCCCCGTCTTCCAGTCAACCAGCTCCCAGGCAGCGTCTGGATCGAAGGCACGGTCCGGGTCTCCCCCGCTGCGAAAGACAGCGTCGATACGCCCACGAAGCGTCAGACCCGAGACTGAGGTCTCAACTGCAGCTTCGATCATTGTTGGTACTCGGTCGGCCCACGACGATTGCTCAAAGTTTTCGCGTAGTTCAGCCAGTCCGGTAGCCGCGTCCCATTCTGCATCGGCAAGTTCTTGGGTTTCCTCGATATCAAATGACGGCGTTAGTCCGGGCATCGACTGTGCATAGAACTGCTCAATCCATTCGTGTACCAGCGTACCTTCACGTGCGGCTGCGGTAGGTCGCTGCGGCATAGGACGTCGAATCTGGCGTGCTACAGCTGCTGGATCGTGAGCAAGCTCCACAAAGCGGCTCGTAGAAATATGTTCGGGCATATGTACATTGTTCGTCGCTGATAGCTGTGCCCGGTCTAATACCCAGTCGATACGTTGTGCCAGATCATCGTCTAAACATGCTCTTGATAACTCTGCTTCACGGACCCTGGTAGCAGCCTGTTCCAACACATCGCGACGTCGGTGGCTGCGTCGTACAAGAATCGCCTCCTGATCGGGTTCGGGCAGGCGATCGTCCTCACGGGCATCGACACGGTATTGGTCTGGCCCATCGAGGGGGTCGTAGGGCCACGTCGCTACAACCGCTCGGGAACGTCGTGGGTTTTCTGCTGGAAACTCGCTGGCCCAATAGACCTTTTGATCAAGCCCATGAGCGTCTTGATATTCGACCATTTCTTCTAAGAAAACTGACATGGGGGCAGGTTTCTTATTGGTCCCTTGCCAGTGTGCACCGGAAACCCATAACAAATCTTTGGCACGGGTAAAAGCGACATACGCCAATCGACGGGCTTCGGAGAGTTCATGGATTTTCACTTGTTCTTTGAGCGTCAAGACTTCGCGTCCTTGGGTTTCCGCGACCTTTTCTCCCATGGTTTCTGACCAACCGTCAACACCGGAAAGGCCCGCCCATTCACGCACATCAGACGCAGCGTGTTGTTCCCATTTGGGTAGCGTCTCGCGGTCACCGCGAAGTGGCCATGGTAAGTCCCCTCTGGTCTTGCTGGTCCATAAATCGTGCTGGGTCCCAGGAAATATGCTTTGGTTCATACCCGGTACGAAGACAGCATCCCATTCAAGACCCTTGGACGCATGCATGGTCATAATTTGCACGGCGCCGGGTTTCGGCTGCTGCGGCGGCATATCTAAACCATTCTCTTCTTCTGCAGCAGTTTCAAGCCAGGTGAGAAACGTGACGAGATCGAGTGTACGAGTGTGATCTGCTGAGGCTTGGAACGCTTCGGCAATCCGGGAGAATTCATTGAGATACCGTCGAGCCTCGATCGAATCTGCTCCAGGTCGAACAGCGACTTCAATTCCCAGCCCCGTAGTTTTTTCGATCTGACGAATCAGGGTTGGGATTGGTAAATGAATCTGCTCCATCAGTGCTTGCAAGGACTTCCCAAAATGCTTCAAGCGTGCGAAGCCGGTCTCACTAAAGGTTTGTCCCCGTGAACTCGTCCAGTTGCTATCCGGCAGCCGTATG
>DHCFI07803__coassemble_2004_pt1 | contig 10122 bp, 10 predicted proteins | sample DHCFI07803__metabat2_high_PE_025 | metagenome-assembled genome bin DHCFI07803
CGTTCGGTATCTACCGCTACCGGACCGGTACCTGCGCGAAGCTTTTTGGCAACGTGCTGCAGCTGCGCTTGAGTATCTACGATTGGCGGAATCCCACCGACGGGGTGTTCTATGAGTGTCGGCTCGTTGTCACGATCTTGAGGTTCTTGCCGGGCCTTATCGGGCGGATCGTCAAAACCATCTGCGGTGAGATGCGCGCTAGAAATCGTTACTTCCTTCGAATTGGACTCAGTGGGATCACACCCTCTGAGACGGGTGGCAAACCGGCGAACGTGCACACCATATCGGTCCAAGCTGTCAAATGTCTATTTAAATTTTCGCCGGTGGGCGTCCATGAGGCTCGCAGTTCAAGGTCGGTGATCTCGGTTTGTTGGTCGAGCATGCCGAACCCTTTAGACAGAACTCTAGTGGCTGTGCCACCTGGTTGCCGGTACGTGGCGGAAGCCTCGTCGAGTGATTCTAGAATCCAGGTCCAAGCGACATCGGTGAGGAGGGGATCTTCTCCAAGGTCTGTCTCCACGCTGGTGCGAATATAGGTGACGATTCGAAAATTGCCGTCCCAAACATCAGAATGCCGATTGTCATACAGCAAAATGAAACGTCCTACAGCATGCGCTTCGCCGTCATCGTCTGCGACTTCGGCGGCCATGGCGACTGCGTAGGGAGCGAGTTTGGAGGGAGCGGGAATTTCCACAATGTCAACCTCAGCACGCGTGTTCGCTTGTCGCAGCTCATCGAGGGCGACTCGGAAAGTCCGCGGTGCATCGTGTAGCGCTTGCTCATGGGCTTCTTGTGGATTCACACTCCCAGGTTAAACCCGTACTTGAAGGATTCTGTGGCGGCGCGCCGCATGAAAACCAGGAGCTGACTCTTATGAAGTTTTTGTCAAGCTCAAGCTGAGCGAATTGAGGCAATAGCGCAGGTCAGTTGGAGTGTCAAAGCCTTCGCCGGTAAAGACGTGACCGAGGTGAGATTCGCAGTTTGTACACAGTACTTCGACTCGTGTCATCCCCAGGGAGGTGTCTTCGACGTAGGTAATTTTCTCGTTGTCCATGGGAGCGTAAAACGACGGCCAACCGCAACGGGCATCGAATTTCGTGTCGGACTCAAAGAGCTCTTCACCACAGGCTCGGCAAGAGTACGTTCCGTGGTCGACGGTGTCCCAATATTCTCCAGTATATGGACGCTCCGTACCTGCTTGACGAAGAACTTGGAAAGCTTCCGGACTGAGCCGTGCTTGCCATTGCTGATCTGAAAACGACTGGGCTTCTTCACGAGACAGTCGCGGAGTAGCATCGGCGGAATAATCTGAAGATGTAGTCATAGAGACAATGTATCGTGGACAAAAGTGTCGTGGCTAGAGATTTGCCTGATTGCAAAAAGCGTTACATCCCGTGGCGCAGGCTGTGACAGAGATACTAGCGAAATGTGTACGTACAGGTGACAATGTAGTCATGGGTGATAGCAACCTTCGCAATATTCTTCGACAGCCGCCTCGCGGCCCAAAGCATCAGCCGGCCAAACGAACCGTACGTTGGTCTGCTGTGGGAGCAATCACTGGTGCTCTGGCAGGGACGGCGCTTGCTGTCATTCCGACGTTGGCTTCTATTTTCGCTCGCACAGTCGTGACACCAGACCCGAAGCCAACAGAAGACGTACAGCTATACAACTACTGGCCGACTTGTGGCCCAACCGGCCAGGATCTGGTCGAATTATCGGTTACGTCGCAGACGACCGTTCGTGGACAATATGCTCTGGTGTTCGATGAGGGCAGTGGTGTCGCGCGTATCGGTGAAATCACAGATATAGACTGGAAACGCGGTACTGTAACGCGAATTGTTGAAGAGGTATACAGCGGGGACCTCGCCCAAACAGTTCGTGGCAGATGGGCGGGCTTTGTGTGGCCGACTCCCAAAGAAGCCGGTTACGAATTTCGCGATGTCCAGATTCCGGTTGATGATGGTTTAGCCCCGGCTTGGCTTATTGAGCCAAAGCGTTCAACACAGCATTCCAATACTTGGCTGATCACCGTTCATGGTCGAGGATCCAAACGTAATGAGGGGCTTCGCATGATGCGCGTCGCCGAGCGCATGGGAATGCCCGGATTGTTGGTCTCGTATCGAAATGACGGTGACGCACCGGATGCCAGAGACCGGAAATTTGGGCTTGGGGCTACGGAGTGGCCGGATATTGAGGCCGCAATCCTGTATGCATTGAACCATGGAGCAACGTCTGTCGTACTGGGAGGTTTTTCGATGGGCGGGGCTGTGAGCCTGCAAGTCGTGCACCGATCGGCGTTATCCAGCTTTGTCCGTGGGCTTATTTTGGTGGGGCCGGTCATTGACTGGATGGATGTCCTGCGACATCAAGCGCAGATCAATAAACTGCCGCACATTGCCGGCAAATTGGGTAGCTGGCTGATCGAGTCACCGTGGGGCAAGACCATCACAGGCTTAGCCTCACCAGTCGATCTACGACGATTAGACTGGGTGACGCGTTCCGATGACATCACCCATCCGATCCTAATTTTGCACTCCGAGAGCGATGACTTTGTGCCGATTGGTCCTTCTGCGCAGCTCGCTGCGAAGAATCGCAAATTGGTCAGTTTGGTTCGTTTTCAACAGGCCCGTCACACACGGGAGTGGAACGTGGACCCTGAGCGGTTCGACTCCGCAATGCTGACCTGGTTACACGTTTTGTTGACTGGTCCTCAGCAGTCGAGATTAAGCCTGTCCAGCCCAAAGACTGCTGATTAGTCAGCATGCATCTATAATAGGGGCAGCCAGTTTTCCCAGATTGCCCGTGGCTGAACACGGGAGAGGAGTTCTCTACAGTGGCAGGTCACTCAAAATGGCACACAACGCGACATAAGAAAGCAGCGCTGGATGCCAAGCGTGCCAAAATGTATGCCAACCACATTAAGGCAATTGAAGTCGCCGCACGTGCCGGTGGCGCGGATCTTGAAGGTAACCCGGGATTAGAAGTCGCAGTTACCAAAGCCAAGAAGCAATCAGTGCCCAATGACAATATTGACCGTGCCATTAAACGTGGTGCTGGACTCACCGGCGAAGTTATTGACTATGCCGAAATTATGTATGAAGTCCGCGGCCCCGAAGGCTCGGCGTTGTTAGTGGAATGTTTGACAGATAATCGTAACCGCGCGGCGTCGGAGGTGCGGGCAACGGTCACTCGAAATGGTGGCTTTATGGCAGACCCAGGTTCGGTCGCCTTCATGTTCCAACGCAGGGGAGTCGTTCGCGTACCTGCTGAGGACCATTCTGAGGACGACATCATGATGGCAGTCATTGAAGCGGGCGCGGATGAGATTCTGCGTTCCGGTACGGCATTTGAGATCATCTCTGATCCCTCAGATATCCAAGCCGTTGCGAAGGCGTTAGACGAGGCGGAAATTTCCTACGAATCGGATGATGTCGAGTTTTTTGCAGATATGAAAGTCGAGCTCGATGCAAAATCCGCACAAGCTTTCATCGAGCTTTGGGATGCAGTAGAAGAGCTCGACGATGTACAAAACGTTTACGCCAACGTCGAGATTACCGCTGAGGTTCTTGAAGAGCTCTCGGCACAGGACGCATAAGTGTTAAACACAGGTCACCGTTCTCAGTCGGTGAGCCAACTTCGTGTTTGCGCAGTCGACCCCGGGTTAACGCGATGTGGGATCGCAGTCGTTGATATTGCAGCCAACCGTAAAGCCCAACTCGTGGATGTCGTGGTCGTTGGAAGTCCAGGGACAGACCCCATCGGTCAACGCCTTTCGGTGATCGATACGAGCATGGATAGCTGGTTAGACAAGTACCAACCAGATCACTTAGCGGTCGAACGGATGTTCGCTCAAAATAATACGCCTACGATCATTGGCACCGCGCAAGCTTCCGGAGTGGCTATAGCCGCCGGCGCGAGGCGTAATGTCCCGACGGCGCTACTGACGCCCTCCGAAGTCAAAGCTGCTGTCACTGGCTCAGGCACAGCTGATAAACAACAGGTCACAGCAATGGTCATGCGTATCCTAGGCTTGCAAAGCGCACCGAAACCTGCCGACGCCGCCGACGCCATCGCAATCGCCATTGCACATGCATGGCGAGGTGGTCTCTTTGGTCGAGGTCTCGATACCGGTAAGCTGACCAGCCGTAGCGCGGCCTCAAAATTTTCCAGTGCACGTCCGGAAGCCAATCTGACCCCAGCACAAAAACTCTGGCTGGCGGCAGAACGACGCGCTAAATAAGAGAATTTCGTGGGCATTGATACGGTTATCCCACTTGGGTTCACACTGATGTGATGGCTATATCGCCATCAGAGGGAGCATGCATGATCTCGTCGCTAACTGGCGAAATTCAACACATCACTGCCGATAGCGCTGTCATCGCTGTCGGTGGGGTCGGCTATCACTTTTCAGCAAGTCCAAACACGCTTACCATGTTGCGGACCGGCCAAGACGCGACCATACAAACGCGGTTACTGATTCGAGACGATAATCCGGTCTTGTATGGTTTCAGCACGGCCGATGAGCGTGAGATTTTCGACGTCATGATGAGCGTTTCAGGTATCGGGCCGCGCATTGCGCTAGCAGTGCTCTCGGTATTTAATCCCGATGAGGTTCGACAGTATATCGACCAGCAGGATGATAAGGCCTTTACCAATGTGCCGGGTATCGGCCCAAAATCAGCTCGACGCATTATTCTTGAACTCTCTGGAAAGCTTGTTCCCCGTGAAGAAGCCGAGACTGCCACGAAATCGTCTCGAAGTGGGGAGCCCATTTGGAAAGAGCAAGTCCACCAAGCATTAATTGGACTTGGTTGGAAAGAAAAAGACGCCACGAGAGGTATCGAGCAAGCGCTAGAAGCTGACCGTGAACTTGCAACATCAGAAGACGTCTCGGCGGCATTGCGAGCAACACTTCGCAACCTCGGTGAAGGACAGACAAGGCAGCGACTTTAAGATATGACTGAATCCGCATTTCCATCGAATTCCGATGACGACCGTATCGTTGCAAGTAGCGCAGTGAATGAAGAGCGCGAAGTCGAAGCTGCGCTGCGACCCAAAAACCTCGCAGACTTCGTCGGCCAACATCGCGTTCGAAACCAGCTCTCTCTTGTTCTGGAAGCAGCCAAACTGCGCGGTGCAACTGCCGACCACATTTTACTGTCAGGTCCACCTGGTCTGGGAAAAACCACACTGTCGATGATCGTCGCAGAAGAAATGGGCGCCCCCTTGCGTATTTCGTCTGGGCCAGCAATCCAGCACTCCGGAGATTTAGCGGCCATTTTGTCGTCTTTGACCGAGGGTGAGGTGCTCTTTTTAGATGAGATTCACCGAATGTCACGTCCAGCAGAAGAAATGCTCTATATGGCAATGGAGGACTTTCGGGTAGACATTGTCGTCGGAAAGGGAGCAGGGGCGACTTCGATTCCACTTGAGCTTCCGCCGTTCACCATTGTTGGAGCCACGACCAGAGCAGGCCTGCTACCAGGACCATTACGTGATCGCTTCGGTTTTACGGGGCATCTTGACTTCTACTCAAATGAGGAACTTGAACTTGTACTGCGACGCTCAGCTGCCATGCTCGACATGCGGTTGAACAGTGCGGCATTTACTGAGATCGCATCGCGCTCTCGGGGAACTCCAAGGATCGCAAATCGTCTGCTGCGCCGGGTACGAGACTGGGCGTTGGTCAGTAAGCTCTATGATGTCGATGAACAGGCTGCAGCTGCAGCACTCGATATGTATGAAGTTGATTCTCGTGGGTTGGATCGGTTGGACCGCGCGGTACTCGATGCACTGTGTACAAAATTCCATGGGGGACCGGTTGGCTTATCTACCCTTGCGATAGTGGTGGGAGAAGAAGTCGAGACAGTTGAAACTGTGGCGGAACCATACTTAGTTCGGGAGGGCCTTTTGGGCAGGACCCCTCGTGGTCGTATCGCTATGCCAGCAGCCTGGGAACATCTGGGTCTTACGCCACCGGAGGATTCAACGACCAAGGGTTTATGGTCATTGATGGAGGACGGCGCTCAGGGGCAAAACGACACTGCCTCCAGACTTAAAGATCCTTCCGCTGATGCGGTTCAAGGCAACGCGGACGATATCTTGTTTACCGACGACGGAGAAGCCTGATTCACAAACTGTGTTCTGATGCGAAGCCAATGGTCACCGAATTCACGCTATTTGAGTGTGCGCATTAGGATAAGCTGAGACATTATATGCAGAGTGCCGGACTTCCGGCCCATTTTCTCGTGGACGCTGCCCAGTGTCCGAGTATAACGATAAGATAGTTGGTAGACGTTTATGACTTATAATCCCGAAATAGCCACGATTATTGCGCAGGCTGGGGGCGGTGAACAAGGCGGCTCCAGCATGTTTATGCTCATCATGTTGGCAGTATTGGGCCTGTTGTTCTTCATGATGATTCGCCGCAGCCGCAAAACGATGAAGAAGCAACAGGAGCAGCGTGCTTCTATGGAACCGGGCATGGACGTGATGACTACATTCGGTCTCTACGGCACGGTTGTTGATGTGAACCATGACGACAATAAAGCCACGCTTGAACTGTCACCAGGCCAGTATGCAACCATCCATCTGCAGGCTGTCGGCCAAGTGATTGAAGAACCCACTGACGATGTGCTACCAGAATCTGACATCACGGTTGATGACGTTCCAGATTACCCTGAGCAGCCTTCCACCGAAACGCTAGATAACGAATACGGATCAGAATACAAAAACGATCCACGCGATGATCGAGACCGTTAACTTACTTCCGTATTCAATACAACCAAGCAATCGAAGGCCCCTGACCTATGGCGTCTAAGACCCCTCAATCCCGCGCCCGGCGATCGCTGGCGTGGTTAACTGCGATTCTCGTTGGCCTAGGAATCATCCTGGGAATCGGTATTGCAACCAATAATTCCAACGGTGTGCCATTGTTGGCGCTGGATCTCGAGGGCGGTACCCAAATGGTATTGTCCCCAGAAACTTCTACCGGCGAGGCCGTCACATCGGACCAGATGAGCCAAGCTGTCGAAATTATTCGTCAACGTGTCGATGGATCTGGTGTTTCTGAAGCGGAAATTAATACCCAGGGCGACAATAATGTCGTGGTATCGATGCCTGGTTCTCCAGACGAACAAACACGCGAACTTATTCAAGCTTCGGCGAATATGGAGTTTCGCTCGGTGATTACTTCTGGTTCGTTTACAGCAGTTCCGGAAGAAGAGCGTACTGACGTATCAGACATTCCAGAACCTGATGCAGAACCCGAACACGGTTCTGATCCCAATTGGATTACACCAGAGCTCTACCAAGAATTTCAGAGTACCGATTGCACGGCATCCGATGCTCAACAGATCCGTGAGAATCTGCCTGCGGATGAAGCCATCGTCGCGTGTGACTTTGACACAGGTTCTAAATACATTTTGGGACCATTAGAAATTTCTGGTGATCAGATTGATTCTGCAGATCACGGAATGTCTCAGACACCTACCGGTGTTTCTGCTAGTTCATGGGTTGTTAACATTGCCTTTGAAGACGAAGGTGCAGAAAGCTTTCGTGAAGTTACCCAGCGTCTGACAGGTATGAACCCGCCACAAAATCAGTTCGCGATTTTGTTAGATGGGCAGATCGTATCCGCCCCCGCTTCACAAGCTGTGATTACAGACGGGCGGGCTCAGATTTCTGGGGATTTCGATGAAGAAGGAGCTGCGCAACTGGCTGAGCAGCTCGAGTACGGTGCACTCCCGATTTCGTTTGAAGTGGAGTCGGAACAGCAGATTTCGGCCACTTTGGGTCAAGACCAGCTGTTCTGGGGTCTGGTTGCCGGACTCATCGGATTGGGTCTGGTCGCGATTTACCAGTTCTTCCAATACCGGGCCTTGGGCTTGGTCACGTTGTCATCGATCGTCATTATGGGCTTACTGACGTATCTGTCAATCGTCTTACTTGGTTGGTCGGATAATTACCGGCTTTCGCTGGCAGGTATCGCAGGAATTATTGTCTCGATCGGTCTTACGGCAGACTCGTTCATTGTCTACTTTGAACGAATCAAAGATGAAATGCGTAACGGCCGACCTTTCGAGTCAGCGGTGAACTATGGCTGGGATCGAGCGAAACGAACAATTACTGTCTCGAAGCTCGTAAACGTTTTGGCCGCGGTGGTTTTGTACTTCGTAGCGGTCGGAAACGTCCGCGGATTCGCATTCACCCTGGGGCTTACCTCCATAGCGGACCTTATCGTGGTGTTCTTATTTACGCACCCGGTCATGAAGTTACTGGCCACCACTAAATTTTTCGCTAGCGGGCATCCGATGTCGGGCATGGACCCTTCGCTGCTTGGGCAGAAGCCGCTGTACCAAGGTGCTGGGCGTGTTCGCGAATTCCGTTCAGATGACGCTGTCGCGCCAACGCGTGGGAAGAAGAACACTAGGTCTAGCAAGGAAGCTCAGAAGCGGCAAACTATTGCAGAACGACGTGCCGCCGAGAGAACTGAAGCATTGCAAACAACAAGAGCATCCGACGATAAGCCTGTACAGGAGGACTCATGAGTCGCTTAGCAACTTGGGGTAATGAACTGTACACGGGCAAAAAGTCCTATCCGTTCGTACAAAAGTGGAAGACTTGGTTTACGGTCGCGCTGATCTTACTGGCCGTAGCTGCCGGCATCACTGCTTTGCGCGGTGGCTTCAATATGGGCATCGATTTTCGTGGCGGCTCGGAATTTACCGTCTCAGGTGTAGAAAACACAGATCCAGCTATTGGTGAAGAGGCCGTTTCTGAAGTCATCCCGGAATCCGAAGCAACAGCTACGAATATTGCTGGTGGCACTATTCGAGTTCAGACAACAGAGCTGTCCGATGAACAGACTCTTGAAGTTGCCCAGAATCTGCAACAGGGATACGAGGTCACCGCTGAAGAGGTGACGTCCAACTTCGTTGGTCCAACCTGGGGGCAAGCTGTATCCGAACAGATGTTTTTCGGTCTGATCGTGTTCCTGGTACTGGTTGCCTTGTATCTTGCTCTATATTTCCGAACATGGAAGATGTCTGCTGCAGCGATTATCGGCTTGCTGTACGTTGTGATTTTGACGGTAGGTATATACGGGGCTGTTGGTTTCGAAGTGACCCCTCCTGCCATTATCGGCTTCCTTCTCATTCTGTCGTATTCGCTTTATGACACCGTCGTGGTCTTCGACAAAATACGTGAGAATACCCAGAATCTAGCGGAGGATCGACAGAGAACGTTTGATGAGCTTGTGAACTTAGCTGTCAACCAAACGTTGGTTCGTTCAATCACCACGTCCATTGTAGGTATATTACCGGTAGGATCGATTCTGTTTATTGGTGCGGGACTGCTAGGAGCCGGCACGCTGCGTGATATTTCGCTTTCCATCTTTGTGGGTATCATCGTCGGTACTGTCGCCACCTTGTTCATTCAGGCACCGCTGTTTGCGCTGTTGCGGAGAAACGACGACGAGATGAAGTCTCGGGACGAACGAATTTTGCGTCGTCGGAGCTTTGAAACAGATGAAGAGAATGACAATGACACGGAAACTGCTGCGTCGCAATAAGCCGTAGTAGTGGAATATATGCGCTGTCCTGTAATCTTGAATCCAAGTTGCAGGGCAGCGCTTTATTTCATATAAATGCTTGAACGTTGCTGGGAATTAGTGGAAACGTGAAGCACGAAGTAAGCTAAGTCTCTCAAGAAGTATCCAATACAAAAAGGGGAGAAAACGTGGCTTCATCTCACGGCAGCCAGGCAGGCTCTGATGCCCTAGTGCCTGCACGTGGTTTTGGCCGGTTTTCTCGTCTTGCCGGTCGTGGTTACTCACCGTTATTGGAACCGCTGATACGGACATTGAAAGTCCGTCAGCCAAAAGACGATATTGGCCCCATTATACGAGCCTTTAACGTGGCCAATTATCATCACCGCGAGCAATACCGCAAGTCCGGCGATCCTTACATTACGCATCCGGTAGCTGTGGCCACGATCCTTGCGGAACTGGGACTTACCGGCGAAACCCTAATCGCTGCACTTCTTCACGACACTGTTGAAGATACGGAATATACACTTGAACAGCTGGAAACTGATTTTGGCCCCGATGTGACTCTCTTGGTG
>DHCFI07803__coassemble_2012_pt1 | contig 10046 bp, 8 predicted proteins | sample DHCFI07803__metabat2_high_PE_025 | metagenome-assembled genome bin DHCFI07803
ATAGCGGTTAAACAGATCGATATCAACCATGCCGGATTCAGCGATTGGGCCACCTTCAGCAAATGCGGTGAAGGAGTCTCCGCCTGCGATCAGGAAGGAAGAACCGGTGATGCGGTAGGTTGCTTCCATGTCCATTGGCTCACCGTTGATGGTGACCGTGGGTGATGCTCAAATCGGAAACGTCGGTGGCAGCGGTTGTGGTTCCTGTTCCATCGAGCAGGCGTTGTTGCATTCTTACCGTTCGTAGCAGGTTTCGTGGCTCGCATTTCTCGTGGGCGCACTATCCGTGATTTCGTTATCGGAGTGACCGTAGTTCCGTCACTGATCGTGATGGTCTGGGTCGGCATTCTTGGTGCTGCCGCAGTGTATTATGACGACCAGGCTGATCGATCGATTAGTGAGCAGGTTGCCGCGGATACATCGAGTGGTCTCTTTGCCATGCTGGACCAAGTGCCCCTGGTTGGCACGATCTTGCTGATCGTTGCAACGATTCTGGTGGCCACCTATTACATCACGTCCTTGGACTCGGGTACCTATGCGCTGGGCGAGTTCGTTACCGCTCCACGAAAATCTAGTCCACTCTTCCGAGTGGTACTGGTCTTGAGTATCGGTACCGTTGCCACCGTCTTGCTGGCCATTGGCGGTGAGGCTGTGGTCGATACAGTGCAAACGGGCACAATTATCGGAGCGTTCCCGTTCTCCTTCGTCATCTTATTGATGATTGCCAACTTCGTGCGACGGCTAAAGAAGCGAAATAAAGAGATCAGGCGCATGGAGCGAGCTGTCAATGATCCTGACCCCGACAGGGTGCTGGTCCCCAATCCCGATGGAGAAGGCTTTACTGAGCCTCCGGCTGAAGCAACCACTGTGGCGTCACGCCCGGCCGGGGTCGATGACACTCAGTGACATAAATGCTCGATAGGCCTAGTGTGGCGTAGCGGCAAGCGGGCGCAGCTTAGCTGTTGGCTGTGCCGGCTTATTCGAGCTGACAAGGCCTGAAGCAGATCCGAAAAGACCGTCCAAAGATTCGTCGCATTTGGTCTTGACAGTGAACTTCCTCACATCTATCCTGAATGCAACAGCGTTGCAGTCATCACAACTATGATGTCGCAACCTCTCAACTACGAACCCCACATCAAGCAGTCCGAGGTCTCGGGCTGAATACCTCAAAGGAGAGACCCATGGCTAACGTCACAAACATCAGCGAACTCGAGCGACTGAAGACCTTACATAATGGCACCAAGCAGCCTCTGACGTTCTCAGATGCAGAATTTGAACGCCGTCTCAAAGGGCTGCGTTCGATCATGTCTGACAAGGGCCTCGACGCGGTCATTCTGACGAGCTATCAGGGCATCAAGTACTACTCGGATTTCCTATTCACCTACTTCGGTCGACAGTACGCACTGGTTGTAACACCAACAGAATCGATTTCGGTAACCGCCAATATCGACGCCGGTATGCCATGGCGCACCAGCTACGGCGATAACATCGTCTATACCGACTGGCGCCGCGATAACTTCTACTACGGTCTCCAAGAAGCGTTGAACCGCCAGGGCATCAAAGCCAAACGCCTTGGTGTTGAAGACGACACCGTGACCACTATGCAACGCACAGCCCTTGCAGATACTTTCCCCGATGCGGAACTCGTTGACGTTTCGCAGGCCGCTATGCGTCAGCGCATGATCAAGTCCCAAGAAGAAATCGAAGTCATCAAACACGGTGCCCGTATCGGTGACATCGGTGGCGAAGCCATCCACGCCGCTATTCGTGAAGGCATCACCGAATACGAAGTGGCGCTCATCGGCCAGGAAGCCATGGTCCATGAGATTGCCAAGACCTTCCCCGATCAGGAAGTCCGTGACACCTGGGTATGGTTCCAATCGGGCATTAACACCGACGGCGCACACAACTGGGCCACCACCCGTAAACTGCAACGTGGCGATCTGTTGTCCATGAACTGTTTCCCGATGACCTCTGGTTACTACACCGCACTGGAGCGCACCATGACCCTCGGTGAGCCAGATGCGCGAACCTTGGAGATCTGGAACGCCAATGTTGAAGTTCACGAAGCGGGCATCGAACTGATCAAACCAGGTGCGGTCTGCAAGGACATCGCACACGAACTCAATGACATTTTTATCGGTCATGGGCTACTGCCAAACCGTACCTTCGGATACGGCCACTCCTTCGGTGTCCTCTCGCACTACTACGGTCGTGAAGCAGGTCTGGAACTGCGCGAAGATATCGATACCGTTCTTGAACCAGGCATGGTCGTCTCCATGGAACCAATGGTTACCGTCATGGATGGTGAACCCGGGGCTGGCGGCTACCGTGAACACGACATCCTGGTGGTTGGCGAAGATAGCGTCGAGAACATTACCAAGTTCCCATACGGGCCAGGCCACAACATTATCGATGCATAACTATCGACCACGCAGCGGCACGAGTCCTGCCTAACGCCACATACATCGTGTAATAACCGAGCCCCGAGCAGAACGTCCTGCTCGGGGCTCGGTGGTCTTATCAGGCCTGGACGAAATGCCGCGATGTGTTCTCCAGGAAGGCGATTATGCTCGACGCCGTTGCCAGTAGGTCACCAGAACCAAGATGAGCGTCGAAGAGAGGACACCGATCAGGGTCATAGCCATAGCCTCTGCACGTTGACCTTGATCAAAGACATTCATAATCCATGGCGACAATAATTGCATGTCGGCCGGCCGAATCAGCGAGGACATGACCAGCTCACGAAAACCAATTAGCAGCGCCAACAGCCAGCCGGCTATGATGCCAGGCATCATCAGTGGCAGCTGGACGCGACGAAAGGTGTGCCATGTGCTGGCTCCTGCTACTGATGCCGCTTCCAGGATTGTAGGCGAGACCGCACTGGCTGAGGTCTTGATATTCTGTGTGACCATTGGCAAGAACAGGCAGGCGTATCCCAGTATAAGCACCCAACCGGTGCCATACGGGGTGACTGGTAACCACGGTGCATTCCAGAGCAGGATGAATCCGACGGCCATGACAATTCCTGGAACGGTATCCGGTGCTACAGCGAAGAAGTCTGTTGCTCGTGCACTCGTCCTACGATTTCTCAGTGTTATTAAAGTGACGGCAAGTCCTAACAGCACAGCCAGAGTCGCGCCTGCCAACCCTAAGATCGCTGAGTTGGTGAGTGCCTCTTGAGCGGAACTCTTATTGAGCACAATGCCGAAATACTCGAATGTGAGATTGTCTAAACCTGGTGGTTCAGAACGCAATATTGTCATTGAGCCAAGGACAATCGAAAAATACGGAATGAGCACCGACACCGTGAAAATGCCAGCGACAACACTCCATGCACAAAATTTCGCTTTGGTTTGGAGAGCGATCGTGTAGAGCCGCGATACGCGACCGCCCGACGTGAGGTCCTTTCGGGCAACCCACTGTTGAAGTCCCCAAATCAGGACGCCCAAGGTAAAAAGCACGCTCGACGTCGCGGCTGCTTGAGAGAAGCTCAACGGTGAAACGGTGACATCTTGATGGATGGAAGATACGAGCACTTCAAAACCAATGGCATTTCCGAGAGTGACAGGCGTGCCAAACTCGCCTGCTGACCGGATAAAAACGATCAACACTCCCAGAGAATACGGGCCTGCAAGCATGGGACCGATGATGCGGCGCATACGATGCCAACGTGATGCTCCGACCACTGATGCCATTTCGAGACTCGAGGCGGGAAGTGCACTCAACGCGGTTCGGAGAATGAGATAGAGGAACGTAAACTGCTCGCACGCCATGATGAGCGCCATGCCCCAGACAGAATAAATAAAGTTATGGGCAAGTTGGCCAACAGTTTCACCAAAAAACATACTCGCTACACCGCCCAGGCGTGTAAAATCCATCCACGCCATGGAAGCAGCAAAAGGCGGTGTCATGAAGGGCACCATGACGGCGACATCGATCCATGCGTGACGCCGCAAGGAGGTCCAGCTCATCAACACGGCAAGCGGAGTTGCCAGCAGTGTTGCGAAAACAACTACCAAGATGGATAGCCAGACTGTATTGCCGACAACCTGTACCATCCCTGGCTCAATCAGCGTGGCTAACGCCGCAGGTTCGTTGCGATATCCAAAGATGGCCGTGAGCAGGACTGCGCCTAGGGGTGCTGCCACGAGTACCAAGAGGATAAGTAACACACCGTAGGTACGCCAGGCAGGTGCAAAGCTGCGGACTTGGGACAGTGTCAAGGGTATTCCTTTACAAGTAGGTAGGCGCCACCATCTCAACGGCGGCGCCTACCACATGAATTCACAATTAGTCGAGATACCGTTCAACGAATTCGTCGGTGACGCCTTCGGAACTTTCAACGATCTCGTCCCAATCCGTGGCCAGTTGATCAATTTCTTCAAACTGTGGTCCAGCCTGTGTCGCGACGTCTTCACGTCCGGGGATCATATTTCGTTGTGCAGAGACTTCCTGGCCTTCAGCAGAAAACATGAAATCTGCAAACGCTTCAGCGGCCTGGGCATTATCGGATGATTCCATGATCATCAAGGGACGCGGCGTCACAGTCGTGCCTGAGTCAGGGATGATAACTTCAAGGGCTTCACCTTCGTCTCGGGCTGAGTAGGCGGAGTAATCTACACCGCCAAAAACAACCGCCTTTGAGCCTGCTGTGACGGTATCTAATGCTGGCCCATTGGCACCTTGTACCACCATGCCATTTTCGAAGAGACCGTCGAATAGCTTCCAAGTTTCTTGTTTGCCCTGATGCGCGACCATCGCGGTGATCAAATCAGCGGCTGTTCCAGATTCACGTGGATCTGGCATTATTACTTGATCTTTATATTCCGGATCCGTGAGATCAGCCCAATCCGAGGGTGTGGCATCGGTAGCGTTCGTATTTACCACTAGGGCTAATGCTGAGCCATCTCGTCCAACGAACTCTTCAGTGGCCCACCCCTCGTGGACCTGATCAGAGCCTTCAGGAGTATATGGAGCCAGAGTTCCGGCGGAGGACTGTTCGGTAGCAGCATCCCAGGATGCCATATATACAAGATCTGCCTGTGGGTTAGCTTCTTCAGCCTTAAGCCTTGCAGTGATTTTGCCAGTGGTATCTGCGTAAACGTTCACTTTGACGTCGGTTTTTTCCTCAAACGCCGCGACCAGATCATCGGTGAGGCCTTGAGGGTTGGCCGAATAGTAGGAGATTTCTCCACTGAGGCCATCTGGTGCTTCCCAAGATTCAGTCGTCTGTGTACCATCAGTTGCGTTCTGGTCTTCTGACGAGGAGGCTACGGAGCCGCAGGAGACTAGCGCTAAAGCGCCTATCAGCATGCTGGCGGACATGGTGATACGTTTTTTACGAAACATGGTTGATCCTCTTTTGAGTAGATGTTGTTGATGCATTGACACGTAAACCTATGGTTTCCCCCAGCTCAAGCGGTTGCCGTGTGCGTACCAGCCAGGGGCGCGGAGCACCTTCGATATCGCAGTAGATTTCAAAGGCCCCACCGATGTATTGCCTGTCGGTGACCGTTCCCTGCAACATGGCGTGCGGGTCGAGTTCTACATCTTCCGGGCGTACTGACCTACCGTCGGGAAGTGTATTGACCGTTCCGACAAAATTTTTGACAAACGTGTCAGCAGGATTCTCATAAATTTCCATCGGGCTAGCGAACTGGCGGATGTGACCGGATTCCATGACGATCACCCTGTCGGACATGGCAAGTGCTTCAGCTTGGTCGTGTGTTACATACACAACGGTCAGGGCTAATTCCCGTGCTAATGCCGTTAACTCTGAGCGGATCTGTACGCGCAGTGCGGCGTCAAGCGCGGATAAGGGCTCGTCCATAAGGAGCACTTCAGGGTTGGAGACGATAGCTCTAGCAATGGCTACGCGTTGTTGCTGACCGCCAGAAAGTTCGCTGGGTTTGCTATCGGCCTTGTCAGATATGCCTACCTTTTGCAGCGCTTCAACAACTCGTTGGGCACGTTCGGCAGAGGAGCGTTTTTGCTTACCAGTGGTCAGCGGGAACTCTACATTCGCTGCCACTGTCATATGCGGCCACAACGCCAAGTCCTGGAACACCATCGAAAGGTTGCGCCGGTTCGGGGGTTTGTTGATTCGCTGGTAAGAGTTGAACACCTCGTGGTTTCCAAAACGCACGATGCCTTCATCTGGAGTCTCCAGACCGGCGATGCATCGAAGCATGGTGGACTTACCACAACCAGAGGGCCCCAGCAGGGATACGAATTCACCAGGTGCAATGTTGACCGAGGTTGAGTGTAGTCCAGTGTTGTCGCCGAATTCACGGCGTATATCGGTTAACTCAAGACCTACCGGTTCAGGTAGGGAGATATTCACAATGTGCCCCCTGAGTGGGGCGTATCCGCTTGCTGGAACACAGCAGGCCAGGACCGAAGAAGTCGAAAACAGTTGTTTAAACGCACGAGTGTCAACCGTAGGTGCGCTGAGTGATCTAAGCGTCCCTAGGAGGTGAACACCGGCTGAACGTGGGCAGAATTGGTGTTGTTGCGGTCGTGACCTTCGCCACTTCTGCATCACAGCCGTGCAGGGTTGTCGGCTAAGGTCTGATGTTCCAGTCTGGGACAGCGGCAATTAATTGCTGGGTGTAGGGGTGGGACGGCTCATGGATAATCTGCTGGGCCGTTCCAGTTTCTACAAGCTCGCCCTGGGTCATCACAGCAATCTGGTCTGACATGTGTTCGACTACCGCTAGATCGTGGGTGATGAATAGGTAACTGGTTCCGGTTTCAAGCTGAAGCCGGTCAAGTAAATCCAAGACCGTGGCTTGAACGGATACATCGAGAGCGGAGACGGGCTCGTCCAACACTAAGATATCTGGTTTGGGCGCTAAAGCACGGGCGATCGCCAGGCGTTGTCGTTGTCCACCGGAAAGTTCTCTCGGACTCCTGGACAGCAGACTGCTGTCCAGCTCAACGAGATCGAGTAATTCCAGTGCAGGCTTGTGATACTGCCGGGCGCGCGACGTTGTGCCCTGCGATAGCGCATTCGTGAGTATTTGCGACGTCGTATAGCGCGGATCAAATGATGCCAGGGGGTCCTGGTAAATTGCTCCGAGTCGATCACGCAGATCGCGTCGATCAGATTCCTTTGCGGGAGCGAAGTGCTGACCAAAGAGGCGAACGCTTCCTGTATCGGGACGTTCAAGCCCAAGGATCATTCTTGCCGTCGTGGTCTTTCCCGAGCCAGATTCGCCAACCAGTCCCAGTGTGGAGCCCTGCGGCACGGAAAACGAAACATCGGATACCGCGGTGTGGTCGCCAAAAGTCTTCGATAACCCGTGAACTTCAATAGCCGAAGTATTCGACGAGTTTTGCCTATCGGGCGGGGTGGTGAAGTTTTCAAAACTTGCCGTTGTATCTTCGGGGGTTGTCACCTGACTCAGCGGGGCATAGCGTGCAACGCCGCGGGGGATCGCAGCAAGTAACTGTTTTGTGTAGTCGTGCTGTGGGTCGGATAGCAATTGTTTGGTTGGTCCCGACTCCACAATTTCTCCGCGACGCATCACGATGATGTCATCGGCCACCTGCGCAATTTGTGCGAGGTCGTGTGAGATCATCGCCAACGCAATGTCCCGGTCCTTGAGTTCGGCAAGTTGGTCAAGCACCATGCGCGTCAAGCGCGTATCCAACGCTGTGGTGGCTTCATCGGCAATCACGACAGCCGGATTGTTAATCATGGCTTGTGCTATGAGGGCGCGCTGCCGCATCCCGCCGGATAGTTGGGGGCTTGACTGGTTAGCCCGCAGTGCTGGTTCAGGCATCGCCACGGCGTGTAGAGCGTTAATGGCGGCACGCTTGCGTTGCTTGCGTGATCCGGGGAGTGCATCAGCAATTTCGCGGTGGATCGGTCGCAACGGGTCCAGACTGTTCAGTGCATCCTGCAGGATCATTGCGACTTTGGTGCCACGGATTGCGCGCCATTGCTTTTCCGTGAGTCCGGTGGCATCGGTCCCCAAAATTTTGAGGGTATCTGCGGTGACTTGCCCGCCGGTGAGGCCCAGTAGACTGCGCGCAGTGACAGACTTTCCTGACCCGGATTCTCCGACGATGCCTAGGGCTTTGCCCCGGGTCAGCGTGAGCGAAATATCTTTGACCGCCTCGACGCGCATTTTATTGGGCCCGGTGAAAGTCACCGAAAGGTTTTGGATTTCCACGGCGGCAGTATTCATATCCGGCTCCGGGTTGCGGTTCTGCCCAACAGGGTTGCCCCTGCGGCAATGGTAACGATAGCTGCACCCGGGAACACCGTGAGCCACCAGGCGAAATGTAGGTAGGTACGCCCGTTGGCTAACATAGCGCCCCATTCTGGTGCGGGCGGGGGAGTCCCTAGTCCGAGGAAGGATAACGCCGATGCCCAAATGACTGCTTGACCGATACCCAGTGTGATCAGCGCCAGCAGGGTGGACAGCGTGTTGGGTATGAGGTGGTTGCGGACTTTGTGCCACCTTGAATGGCCGAGTACGGTGGCGGCGTCGAACATTTCGGAATTCACCAGAGTTCGTAGGTGGGTTCGGATGAGCCGTGAGTAGCCCGGTGCAGTGGAAAGCCCAACGGCGATGATAGCCGGGGTGGTCCCGGGCCCGGTAAACGCGATGATCAATAAGGCCATCAGCAGTGCAGGGATCGCGTATAACACTTCCAGTAGCCGCAGAATGGTCGAGTCGATCCATCGCGGCCCAAACGCGGTGATAACTCCCAGCAGGATGGCAATCCCCATGCCAAGAGCCGTCGCGGCGAGCCCGATGGTCAACGAATCAGCGGTCCCATGTATTACCCGGGTGTAGACATCGCGCCCGGATTCATCGGTACCAAAAGGATACTGCAATGACGGTGCCTGGAATGCTTCGGAGGGATCGACCGCCAGTGGATCCCCGGGGGCTAGCAGCGACGGCAAGAGGGCGGCTACGACAATGATGCCGACGAAGAGCGTGGCGAAGAATTTTACGGTGCGACTCATGCGTCATCACCCCGAGCAGCTGCGGGGTTGATCAGGGCTTCAAGAGCTTCCACGAGCAACATGACGAGCATATAAATTAACGCTGAAAACAGTGCTATGCCGGTGACCATCGGCATATCCCGGGCCAGGACTGCGCCTAAGAGCGAACGTCCCAGTCCGGGCCTGGCAAAAACCTCTTCGACGACGACGGCCCCGGAAATGGAGGTTGCCACAGCCCAACCGGTGAGATTGAGTGCGGGCAGTGCAGCATGTCGGAAGCCGTGACGAAAAAATACTTGGCCTTCGGAGGCTCCGCGGGCTCGTGCTGCCAGAGCAAAGGGAGAGTTCATGGCGGTGACTAAACTGTCACGCATCAGTTGTGCCAGGAAGCCGGAGAGCGGGACAGCCAGAGTCAGCGCCGGCAAAATGATCCCTTGGACGGTTCCGGTATCCACAGCGGGTAACCATCCCAGCCACGTGGAAAAAATAATAATGAGCATGGCACCCAACCAGAAGTGGGGGACCGCCGCGGCTACGACCTCTATTACGGTGCCCATAGCTTGGCCGAGCCGATTCGAGCGTGCGGCTACAGCGGCCATCACCAATGCGATGAGCCAGGCTATGACCAACGAAATCAGCGTGAGCTGCAAGGTAGCCGGCAGCATTTCCGCCATGATCTGGACAACCGGCCGTTGCTGAGCGTAGGAGGTTCCCAGATCACCGGTGACCAACTGCCCCAGGTACAACGCATACTGCACCAGAATCGGTTCATTGAGATGATACTGCTCGCGCGCAGTATCCAGCGCCTCGGCTGAAGCCTGGGAGCCGGGTCCTCCCATAATGGCTTCTGCAGGATCGCCAGGAATCATCCGGATGGCGATAAAAATGACGGTGGCCACGACCCACAGCAGAAATGCTGCGGCACCGACCCGGCGTGCCAACCAACTTGCGATGCGCATGGGTTATTGATCAAGCCATACGTTGTAGTACTGCGGTGCCGCAATGGCTGACGTATCACCCATATTTTGGACGTCTTCGGAGTACAAGAAATGGTTTTGTTGATCGTACAGCGGCAAGACGT